>Ga0123356_10000746_pt1 | contig 35955 bp, 29 predicted proteins | sample TergutEmb28metaG_2_FD_92546 | JGI IMG/M metagenome (GOLD analysis project Ga0123356, IMG submission 92546) | Embiratermes neotenicus P3 segment gut microbial communities from Petit-Saut dam, French Guiana - Emb289 P3 | ecosystem: Host-associated > Arthropoda: Insects > Digestive system > Gut ...
AACCCTGTAGTGTAAATCTTTACACTACAAATTCAAAGTCTTTGCAAACACAATTAAAAACATGGAAAAACACCATCAAAAACGCCAATAATTGTAGTGTATAAAATTGGGTTAAAACTCAGGAAAATAAGAAAAGAAAAAGAAGTAAAAGGGCGGGTAAAAGTTAGGGGAGGTTATGTTAGGGTTATGATGTTGTCTTTGGAGGTTAGTTTTCTTTCTCGTATGAGGCGTTTTAGGATTTCGTTAAAGTATTCTTTGGATTTGTCTGTTGAATGGTTTAAGCCGAAGATTTTGGCGGTTTCAGCTATTAGTGATTCGTCGCTTATGCCTAAGGCGTATTGGGCAACAAGTTTCATGGCTGTTTCTACTTCTTCGGGGGGGAGGTATTCTAGTTTGCGTCTAGTTTCGGAAATGCCGTCAACGGGTATGCGTATTTGTACATCTTTTAGTTGGGGGGGCCATAGAAAGCTGCCTTTGATTGTGACTTTTTGATCTCTAAGTAAATTGTTTAGGGCTTCTTGTGCGGCGTGACTTATTTTGGGGGTTATGCGTTTAATGCCCCAGGCATCTGTGAGGCGTTCAACAGCGTAGTCAAAGTGGATGGGTCCTTCTTTTTCGACTAGTTCGCCTAGAAGTCGGGTTTGGATTTCTCGGTTTTCGGGGTAGTGGAATTCGTTTTTCTGGTTTGAGGTGTGTAGGGATTTTTCTGTTTGTACTTTGATGTAGGGGTTAAAGGCTGCTTTAAGGGGGTATATTTTGTAGGGTACACCAATTTTTTCTATACCTGCAAATTTGACTTTACGTACATCAGTTTCTATAAGGCCATCTTCTTTTAGGTCAACTGAAGGTTTGAGGGATTCTTGGTCTAATTGTAATTTTTGAGCTTGTTCAAGAGCTTCTTTTAAACGTTTAACTTCAGAGTCACGGCGAGCAACCCAAGAAGGTGACCAGACACGGTGAACACGCCAGCCTAAGCCTTTAAGAACTTGTTCGCGAAGACGATCCCGATCGCGAGCACTGTTACTTGAACGATAGGTTGTTCCATCACATTCAACGCCTAAAAGATAACAACCAAAATTAACAGGGTCGATAACGCCTATGTCAATTTTGCAGCCGCTACAACCCACTTGAGGCATAACCTCATAGCCTAACTTTTGAATTTCTAAAGCAATGTCTTCATCAAGAGAAGACTCATAAGCACCAGTTCGTTTATGGGGTGTAGCAAGACTGTCAGGTCCTTTTTCAGCATATTCTAGATAGTTACGCAGTGTTTGGACCCCTTGAGCTTTGGTTTCAGGGTTAATATCATCAGATTTAATTGAGGTTACAATAACAACTTTTTCGCGTGCACGAGTTACAGCTACATTTAAACGTCGTTCGCCCCCGGGTTTATTTAGAGGTCCAAAATTCATAGTCATCTGTCCGTTCTGATCATATCCATAGCCAACACTGAAAAAGATAACATCCCGTTCATCGCCTTGAACATTTTCAAGGTTTTTAACAAAGAATCCTTCAAGACGGTCTTCTTTAAAGAAAGCTTCAAATTCGGGGTGTTCTTTTAGGCGATGATCAATAGCTTCAGCAATTGTTTCCATTTGAGTTACACTAAAAGTCACTACGCCCAAAGTTTTTTTAGGATTCTTTGTGAAATGTTCAAACACTAAATTAACAACGTTTTCTGCTTCAATTTGATTGTTACGAACTCCTCCTCTATCGTAAACACCGTTTGAAACATAGATCATTTTTACGCCTAAACTGTCGTGGTGTGCTTTTGCTGCTGGAAAAGTAATAAGATTATCCTCATAGAACTGGTGATTGGAGAACGCTATTAAATCTTCATGTTTACTGCGGTAATGCCATCTTAATGTTTTAACAGGCAACCCTATGCCAAGACATTCGTCAAGTATACTGTCAAAGACTTCAAAGTCTTCATCATTTATTTGACTCCAGTCAAGGTTATCAATTAAAGATTTTTGGAAAAAGCTAGTTGGGGGTAACTGTTTATTGTCTCCTGCGACAACAAGGGTTTTACCTCGATAAATTGAACCGATGGCGTCTTCGGGTACAATTTGGGAAGCTTCATCAAACAAGACAAGATCAAAATGTGCTGTTTCAGGGGGGAGGAATTGGCTTACACTAAGGGGGCTCATAAGTAGACAAGGTTTTAGTTTGACAAGTAAGTTTGGAATTTTTTGCATAAGGGTGCGTATGGGCATTATGCGACGTTTTTTAGCAGCTTCTCTCATAAGAATAGCAGCTTCGGAGTCACTTGCCTGAATTAGGATGTCTTGGGGTTTTCGGCTATTTGCGGCTTCAATAACCATACTGGAGGTTAAACGGATGATTTCTTGGTCAAGTTTTTTGAAGTCACTAATTAACTGTTCATGGTTTTCACGGCGGAATCTGCCTAAACGTTGATCTTCGGTGTAGAGGTTGTTTATCCATTCCTGATAGGCGCCTCTTCGGAAAGAATCAATTAATTGACTGGAGGGTGTTTTTTGCTCAACAAGTCGTTCAAAGAAACCCCCTAACCCTCGAAGAGCAAAACGATTTCTAAGGTCTTTGAAATCAATCCAAATCTGTAACTCATCCACGCGTTCACGTAAAACTTTTAAACGCTCATAAACAACGTGCAGTGGTAGGTCACGAAGTCGCTGGTTTTGATATTTAAGTTCAAACTCAAAGCGGGCTTCAAACACAGAAAGAGATTGCAAAGCAGTTTCATAATACCTGTTTAGTTTTGCATCAGAGGGAGCATTAGAGGAGCCCGCAGCGGCAAGAAGGGCAAAGGCTTCTGGAACAGCAACATCATCACCAAAAACGATTTGCGCTCTCTTTACCCATTCAAGCACAGATATTATATCAGACCAGTTTGTTTCAAGCTCATTGAAGCGTGAACCGTATTTAATTTGAAGTTGAGATTTTTCACCAATTACCGTAGCTTCTTTTCTACGTACTTCCTCAGCGTTTGTGAGGTCTTCTAAGAGTTGTTTGTAGGTTTTTGGCGAAAATAGGGCAGCTGAAAGAGTTTCCTTTGTTAATATGCTTAGAGGGGCAAGTTGTTTTTCAACATCAATTACCCATTCTTCAAGTCGTTGCAGAGCAGTCTGGTTTAACGCTGCATTTGAGTAGGGTAAACTTTCAGGGATTAACTCTAAGACTTCTTTGGCTTGTTGTTCCCATTTAGTTATTGAGTCTTCAAGTTCACTGCCTAAATGTTTAATCATAGGAGAGGGTGTAGAAGTGTTTGTAACTAGTTTAACCAAGTTTTCAGATAGAGGATTGGCCCATGGAACGGTTTTAAGTTCTTTAATTATGTTGAGGGCTTTTTCTACGCGAAGGAAATCTGTATCATACCCTTGGTAGAAGCGGCCTAACAGGTTTCTAACGTTTTCAGCTTGGGCATCAATTTCGGCGCCAAGGTGTTTTATTTTGCGAGCATCAATAAGATCCTCTAAAACGGTTTTGGGAACTTTACCGTCTATACTAACGTGGGCAATTTGTTTTTGGTCATTACGAAAACTGGAGCTGAATAGTTTTGTTACGCCTTGATAATTATTGTTATAGCGGACCACAAGCTCATCAAGGTTCAAGTTGTAAATGCCGGCAGTATAAGTTTTGCTTAATCGTTCCTTTAGCAGTTTGTATTGTGGATAGGTGTCTTTTGCTTTTGAAACAGTATTTTGTACTTGCTGGAAAACTAGGGGGTCAAACCATGCGGGTTCAGGCTTATCCTCAGTAAAACAGAACAAAGCCAACTTGGACAGATGACTAACAGTTTGCAGATTTAAAGTATCAATAGATAAACCAAGTAGGTCAGCTAGGGCTTGTGCGTTTTCACGCCATTTTCTAACAGTTTGCTGTGTGCTTCGGATGTAGGTTAAAAGTTTTTCTTGCTTATCTAAAAACGCAGATTCCTGCAAGTTTGCACCTGGAAACAGTTTTTCAAGAATAAGCAAATTCTTTTTCAATTCACTAGACCTATCAAAGGCAAGATTAAAAAGAGATACCGTGTAGCGTTCCAACAAATGTTTTCGGGTAGTTTTAATCCATTGACAAGTTTCATTGTAATTTTTAGCTTCAGTTATTAACGTGTCAACTGTTCTGTTAAGTAACCAATGGGCTTCGGGTTTGGGGCTTTCATATAACAGTTTACTTATGTTGATTAACCATTTTACACGGTCAAGGCCCGCGGGAGGGCTTAAACCTAATTGACTTGCATAACTTGCACTTTCCAGTTGTAGATCTTCAACAGTGTGGGCAAGAACTTCAATAGAGGTTAACAATTCGGAGCGGACTTCAAGATTGTATAGACTAGCGCGGTAACCTGTCCAAGGAAAATCAGGTTCCTCAACCACTTGCCAAACTTTGCTTAACTCAGAAGCTAAGCCTTCAAGTTCACTTATTTTTTGAGGCGTTAAAGTACTAAGATCCGTTAAACCTACAGCAACATAGGGAACCCGTTCAAGACTGGCAATCATACTTAGAACATCATAAGCACTTTTTTGCATGTAGGGACGTTTCTCATGTAAGGCGGTGACATAACCATTTAAATTATCACGGTAGGTTTTCATTGTTTCAAAATCATGAGCGGAAGGTAACCGACGGGGCACAAGATGTTCATCAAGACTACGTTTAAGTTCAGCTACAACTTCTTGCTTATTGGCTTTACTACTGTGAAGTTCCAAACAAAAATTCTTCAAACCTACGGCATCAAGTCGATTGTAAACCACATCAAGCGCAGCCATTTTATCGCTGACAAAAAGCACTGACTTACCATGCGCTATACATTCAGCAATTATGTTTGCAATTGTTTGACTCTTACCCGTACCAGGCGGTCCTTGCATAACAAAACTTTGACCCCGAAGAGCATACTCTATACTAACCCGCTGACTACTATCAGCATCTAAAACCTGATAGGTTTTTTCAGGCAACTGTATTTTATCTACATCTTTTTCATCAGGAAGCTGATCAAGAATAAGATTCTCATCTTTTATACCAACAATAGCACGTATTATAGGATGCTGAGTAACAAGTTCAACATTTGACTCAAGATCCTTATAGATAACAAGTTTATGAAAAGAAAATAAACCTAAATCCACCACAGAATCAACAGTCCAACCCAACTCTGAAACAGCCTGAGCTACAGCATTAAAATAGTTCGCAAGAGTTTCAGTTTCCCAATCCTCTGGAGGAGAAGGCAAATCAATTTTAAAATCAGCCTTCAATTTCACCTGCAACGCAGGATTTACAATAGCTTCTTCTTCAACAGGAGGCACAAAAGCTTCAAAAGGCTTACGAACAGTCTCTTTTACCAACTCTAAAGGCACCAAAATCAAAGGAGAATGCACAGTTTCCTTAGTTTCAACATCAACCCAATTCAAACGACCAAAAGCAGCATAAAGAATCCTAACACCCCGCTCACGATAATCAAGTAAAGAACGCCTTTGCAAATTTTTAAGAGTCCGCTCAAGATCAGCACGCATCAAATCTTTGTTAACAAGACGCTTAGAACTAACCTTTTTAGACCCCGCAACAGATGAATCATCAAACACTACACCACCATCAGCAACAACATTATCATCATTATGATCAGTCTGAGTTTCATTCCCTTCAGGAGGCATCCAAAACTCAAGACGTCTCTTTTTTATCACCAATTCTCGAAATATAGTTTCTGCATCAGGTTCATTTATTGATAAAATTCCACGCTTAGAAGCATGAAAATAAAGCAAATTATTTCTTCGCGTTAAATCAATTAAACGTGACTTCCAGTCATCAACCCGTCGCATCGATGGAGAAGAGTTTATTTGTGCCAACTAGACCACCCTTAAACAAATACTTAATTAATTTATTATACATTTACTTCTTCTTTAATATTTACGGTTTTAAACAAGACGAAAAACAACCCCAAAAGAGCACAATAAGGCATCAAAAAACCTACAAAAAATAAAAAACAAAACAAAAAACAATGATTCAGTGTCAAAATAACAAAATATATAAAAAGCACAAATAAAGTCAACAAAGTGTTACTCACCAATAGTCAAATTTCATGTTTGATTTTCACCCCATCCACATGTTTTACACACCACCGCATTATTGCAGTAGCGTCATCAAAACGTTTCCACCTCACAAGAACAATAGCTAAACTCTTCCACACCAATACAAACATGAAAAACCTTCATCACCCACACAATTATTTTTAATTTTTGACGTTACTTTGTAAATGTATTGTATTTATATATTTCCATTTTACAATACATTTTTATGTGGCTACATCCAATAGAATAATGATTCAGCATGTTTTCATGTAACCGTGTCAGAATTATGTGCTATAGCAGAGTATTTTTTCAAAACTATAAAGATGACAAAAAGTCACAAATAAACAAACAAAATAGGATTGAGGGTTGAAAAGTATGGCGCGTTCTCTTATGTTTAATCCTAATTGGCCAGGTGGCTCTGTTGGCACAGGCACTCCTCCTAACACAATTTACACTCAAGATACTGGCCCATACACATTTTTCGACATACCCAGTAACACCGGCAATTTAGCAAAATCAGGTTATAAGTGGTTGGGTTGGGCATGGAGCAACAATGCAACAACTCCAGCCTATACTGGCGGTGAGCAAGAAATGCTCTTCAGCATCAATAACTCTGATGAAGAAGATGATGTTACACTGTATGCAGTATGGCAAATAGGCAACTTTACAGTCATCTATAATGACAACGGAGCTACAGGCGGAAGTGTACCTGTGGATAGTAATTTGTATGTCCAAAACGCGTCTGTTACAGTAAAAGCAAACCCAAACGGACTAGTAAAGGCAGGCCACAACTTTTTAGGCTGGGCCACCACATCAAATGCCACAACACCCACATTTACAGTAACTGGTTCATCCGTTAATCCCTCAAATTTTTCCATAACAAGTGTTGTTGTAACCCTATATGCAGTATGGCAAACAACCTCCACAACCCATACCCTAACATACAATGGGAATGGTAACGCAGGCGGATCTGTACCATCTGCTAGCAGCTCTTATCCGATTAATTCAACAATTACCGTACCAGGACGGGGCACATTAACTAGGCCCAATTATGCTTTTCTTGGCTGGTCCACCAGCAGTTCAGCTACTACTGCGCAGTATCGTGCAGGTAAAATATTTATCCTCTCAGCTAACACTACGCTTTATGCTGTTTGGAGTTCCAACAATAGTGGTAGTGGTGGGCAGGTGGTGTTAGTGGATCAAGTTGTGGCGTCTCAGAATAACTATTTACCTGTTATTGGCGAGGATTGTGTGGGTCAAGGCTTTACCGGCGATGGCAGTCTAATCACACAAGCCAAATTCAAACTAGCTCGTGTGGGTGATGTTATTGGTGGAGGTGTTTGTGCTGCCATATTTGCTCATGATGGCGGAGGCTGGGGCAGTAATGGCAAACCCGTAGGTGGCATGCCATTAGCAGTATCTAATACTGTTGACTATTTAGAACTCAACGATGAGAGTAGTGGTGCGGGTTGGGTTACTTTTGCTTTTACGGGCAGTAACAAGTTTCAAACTGCTGTTGGGGGGCGGTATTTTGTTTGTCTTATGGGTGTGGGTGTTTGTAATTATGGTGGGGGTGGTCATGTTGCGGTTTGTGGTACGGAGGATTCTTTAGTCTTTAATGGAGGATCTGCTGCTGAAGGGGGTTTTAATGGAACAAATTACACTTGGCATTCCATTGTTGCTAATTTGCGGTTGCTCTTTGAATTGTTTGGTGAACAATTTGTAACGTCTTCCACCGTCACATACAATGCCAATGGAGCCACTGGAGGCAGTGTACCAGTAGACAACAATGTTTATGCACAAGGCACCTTGGTTACAGTGGCCATAAACCCAGGTAGTTTGGTTAAGTCAGGGCACATATTTATGGGGTGGTCAACGTCTGCATCACCTTTTTCCCCCTTCAAAGTTGACCTAGAAGACGCCAACGGCTCAATTACCCCACCCACTTTTCCAATGAGCACATCTAATGTAACTTTACATGCTCTGTGGGTGATTCTTCGCACCTTAACATATAATGGTAATGGTAATACGGGTGGGGCGGCTCCTGTTGATCAGCTTAGTCCTTATCCTGATGGTTCTTTGGTTACAGTTTTGGGCCAAAATACGTTGGTTATGACTAATCGTACGTTTATTTGTTGGGTCTTACCCTCTATGGAGCTTATTGGCGAGGGCGATACATTTGTTATAACTGAGAACACGGTTTTGTATGCAGGTTGGATACAAGGCGAACCACCCACAGGACAACAATACCAAGTTTGGTATAATAAAAATGATCCAAGTAATGATAAAGTGTCTGGTTCGGTGCCGATAGATTATAATGTTTATCCAAGTGGAGCAAAGGTAACTGTTTTAGGCAACACAGGTAATTTGACAAGGTCAGAGCATGTTTTTCTTGGTTGGAATACGCAGCCTATGGCTCTTAAAGCAAAATATGTAGCTAATTCCACTTTCAACATACCACCCAACAGCGTCACGTTGTATGCGATTTGGGGTTCCAGTGGCGGGGGTAGTAGTGGTAGTGGTAGTGGTCAAGTTTTTGTAGGTTATAATGAGCGGTATGCGGGTAGTGGGAGTAAAGAAACGCCGCTTGTGTATAATGGTAATTCTTCTGCAGTGTTGTGTGTTGAGTCTAATTTGCATGATTTGGATGGCAGTGCAATTATTGAGAATCTGGTAATAGATGGCGCAAATACGGCAACTACGGGGATTTTGTTGCAAAACGTTGCTAACTGTTTGATTCGAAACGTTACCATTAAAAATTGTGAGGTGGGGATAAGAGTTAAACTTACGGGCAATAATGCTTGTTCGTGGGGCAATCGGTTTGAACACCTACTGTTGGAAAATGTTAATACTGGTATTCTTTTTGAGGGTACAGAAACTTCCAAAGATTACTCGTATACAATAATTGATGACGTAGGTATAAAATTGAAAAACAATTCAAATAATAATGTGGGTGTAAAAATAGAGGCAACAGCCAAGTTGTATAGTGCTTTTGTTAAGACAAATGTTTGGTTAAATGGCTCTAATGGTAAAGGTTTAGAAGTTAATGGTCAACTAAAACTAAGCCTAATTAATCTTGCAGTTTCTGAAAGCATACAAAATAATACGGGAAAGTGCATAGTTCTTAATGTAGGTGCAAACATTTCGGCAAACCAAAGTTTCCTATTAACCGTTCTAGGAGTAAACAACAACATAGCAAATAATGGAGGTGCCTACTCTGGCATTAAAATTGTCCCATAATAATACCGATATGATAGGCAAGATAAATGTGGATGTAATGATGATGGTTTGGCAAAAACAAGGTATAAACTCTGTTAAAAATATCCCGAGTCGTAACTTTAACAGTTTGGGTTATTTTACTACAGCCCATAACCCTATTTTGTTAAATAGAAATTTAAATCAACTAAAATGTGTTGGAGGATGTAAAGTTGTCAATTAATGTATCTGTTGATGGACGCGAAGCGGGTGTTGGAAGCAAACAAACCGTTAAAACTTATAATAATGATACTGTTATTATGAAAGTGGCATCAAATGTACCTAATGGTGATTTTCACAAGACTGCCATTATTGAAAATTTGATAATTGATGGCGGAAATAATGGTGCAATTCGGCCAGGTACTATAGGGATTTTGCTTAAAGATGTATACAACTGTATTATACGAAATGTAACGATCAAGAATTGTGAGATTGGCATAAAAATAGAGAACACCAATAATTATTGCTCAGAATCAAACTGTATCGAACACATCAGAATGTCAAACGTAAAAACAGGCATACTATTTACTGCCATCTCAGGTAACTCTGGAGACTTTGGATTTACCACAATAAAAGATGTTGGAATAAAACTAAACAATGTAGACAAAGGTAACATTAACACTGATACGTTAGAACGTGTAGGTATTCAAATTGGCACTGCTAATGGCCCTGTGGTGAAACCTTATAGTTCTTTTATAAAAGCAACTATATGGTTAAGCAACTATGGTAATAGTTGTGGGTTGAAAGTTTATGGTGAGCTAAAGTATAGTTTAGTGATGCTTGCAGTTGAAACTCCAGAACATGAAGACGGTGCTAAAGTAGGTATGGATATTTTAACCAATCCTTCTGCTGTTTCTAATAATCAAAGCTTTATGCTCTCATATGGTGACAACATCTCACCAGTAATTAAAGCAATTTCACCACTTATTGGTCATGATATTGTTACGGAACATATTTGATGGAGTTAAAAATTGTGAGGAATAAAAAAATGAAAAAATTATGTCTTTGCGATGATGATGCTATTTTGAACATTGTTGTATATGGAGGTAAATATTGATGCCAATAGTGGGAATAGCTGAACGTCTCACAGGTACGGGGAGTCGTCAAACAGTAATTACGGGTGCAGGTCAGATCATACAATTTTACTCCAATTTTACTAACAACTCAAACGACCCAACATATGAGTCTAATGTCATTGATCCAAATTATGTTAATGATACTTATTATGAAGATCGTACGGCTGTTGTTGAGAATTTGATAGTTGATGGACTAAATCAGGCTGGAACTACGGGGTTATACTTGAGAAATCTGGGTAACGCATTTATTCGCAATATTACCATAAAAAATTGTGATGTTGGAATACATTTACACAATGCCAAAGGCGCGTGGACGGAAACTAATCATTTGCAACATATTCGTATGGAAAATGTAAAGACGGGCATATTATTTAGCACGGATGGTTATTTTTCGTCTGAGAAGCCAGGGGATAGTTTTGGCCATAGCCACATTGATGATGTAAGTATTGTTTTGCGGAATACTCCGAGTGCTGTTGGGATACAAATAGGTGACGGCCAATACGGTAATGGTGGTAGTGGCGTAAATTCCAGTAATTGGATAGTTGTTGCTAAGCCGTATTTTTCGTTTATTAAAGCTGATATTTGGTTTGGGTCAGCAGATAGTTGTGGAGTTAAGTTGGTTAATGGTGAATTGAAGCATTGTTTAGTAAATATTGGTGTGCATGGTAAGGGTACAGGAGCAGGAACGGGTCTTGATTTAACTGGTGCTGTTACTAGTTCGTATTCTCCGATTGAAAAAAACCAACGTTCTATTCCATCAACTAATATGGACGGGTTTATGTTGCGTACGGAAAATTTGAAAGATCCAGTCAAGTACGGTAATTGGAGCAACAAGACGGATGTAAAAACTGTTGCTATTTGAGTTACCTACCTATTTTTCTTCTTTTTTGGCGGGTGTGATATGTAGTGTGAAGTGTTGTTTGATGTTGTTAGGTTGGAAGTTGGGTTGAATTGAAGATTAATGTACTTGTGTTTATAATGCTGTTTGTTGGGTTATTTTTAGCTGCACCAAACTCTGTTTGGGCTCAATCTGATCCGTTAGAGCTTCAATGGAGTAAAACATATCATGAATACGGATTTGCTTCGGTGTTTCAGACTTTTGATGGAGGTTTTTTGATTGCGGGCAGTAATCTCACTTCATTTCCAGAGTATTTAACGCTTATAAAAATTAATAGTGATGGGGAAATGGAATGGCGTAAAACTTATTCTGAAATTACTTGGGTTCCTGCGTTGATGTACGAAACAGATTCAAGCTATTTATTATTGCATGATAATCTTGCTACTTATGGCATAGTTAATTTGTTGAAGGTGGAGTTTCAAGGTAATTTTGAATGGAGTAAAAGTCTTTTTTTTGGGCGAAGTCAAGCTTTTACTCAATATGTTAGAGGTTTGTTTGATGTTGACGCGACGAGTTGTGTGTTGTCTATTTTTGAAAGTGATGCAAGAGGTGGCGGTTATCGTTCGCGTTTTATGTGTTATGATGTATATAATGAGGTTTTGCTTTGGACAAAAAGTATCGAAGGTGTTAGAGTTGCGGTTGTTTTGCCGTTTGGTAGTGATGAGGGGTATTATGTTGCAGGTAGTCAGGATAAGCAACCTTGGTTTGCCAAGTTAAATTCAAACTATGAGATTATCTGGAGTCGTACTTATGACACTTTATCTTCAAGTGGTTTGTCGGGTGTTAGTTCAGTTATTCCAACTATTGATGGGGGTTTTTTGCTTGGGGGTTTTCTGTCGGGTAGTGGTGGGGTTAGTTTTGTTGTTAAGACGGATGGTGACGGCATGGGGGTGTGGCGTTGGAAACATGATAGTCTAATCTATGATGGGGTTGAAATTGAGCGTGGTCAATATTTGGTGTTTAGCAGCTCGGATCTTATTTGTGTTAGTGCTTCGGGTAAGGTGTTGTGGGTCGAGCCTTTCTCTAAATATTTAGAGGATCCTGTGAGTTTAGCAAATTTTACTTATGTTCGTGGTGTGGTGTCGGCGTTTGTTGGTGAGGGGGATAGTGTAGTTGTGGCTATACCTTTTGGTGTTTCGGGTGATTATACTTCTTGTTTGTGGGTGGCAAGTTTTGTTGTTAAGTCATCTTCTTCTGTAGTTGTTAACTCTTCATCTATTGATTATGCAGGGGTGGTGTGTGTAGTTGGGGTTGGGGTTGGGGTTTTTGTTGGCGTTTTAACTTATTTAAAGAAGAGATATCGCCTGAATTCTGTGTAGTATCCCGAAATTATTTCGCTAGTTTTGTCCATATAGATGGTATGGTTAAGGTAACAAATAAGCGTAAACTGAAGTGGTGCTTGCTTCACTATGAAATAGCACGACGATTGCATGAAAGTTGAGTAAGGTTTGGCAGTGTCCTAATATGGAATACTTTTTATAGGATGGCTGTTTTACATGTTGCTGGTGAGCAATATTGCCAAAGGGTAGACCAAAAAGTCAACTAAACATAGTTTGTCAAAACCCAAAATGCACCCACTACCTAAAAGAGAAAGACAAAACAATAATAAAAAGAGGCAAATACAAAACAACAGGCCACCAAAGATACCAATGCAAACACTGCCACACCCTCTTCATGCAAACAAAAGGCACACCACTCTACCGCAAACACCTAACAGAACAACAAATAACAAACATTTGCAAACACATAGTAGAAAAAAACGGCATACGAAGCATAGAACGACTAACAGGCCACCACCGAGACACCATAGGAAACCTCCTAGAAGACATGGCCGATCATGCATCAGATCTAAACGACTATTTGATAAAAGATCTGGGTCTTTCCACATTTGAGTGCGATGAGATTTGGACATTTATTAAAAAAAAGAAAAGACGCTTAAGCGAAGCGGCAAAGTTGAGCCTGAAAGCGGTGACTGCTACCTCTACACGACTGTAAAACGCAAATCCTACTTGTTTGCTGCCTTTTCCGCAGGTAAATGGACACAACAAACCTGTCTTGAGATGATTCGAAAATTTGCTAAAGCTCTTAAAGTGCCCTCTTTGCAGTGTCCGTTGGAAGTGTTTACCGATGGTAACGATGATTACACGTATGTTTTGCCTTTGTGTTTTCAGTTAGGGTTAATTGATTATGGGCAGTTGATTAAGATTAGGAAGAATGGTCGGGTGGTGGATAAGAAGAAATTGGTTGTGTATGGGGGCCTTCTTTGGGTGATGTTGAGACGACGGAGGTGGAGAATTTTAATAGTATTTTGCGTGAGCGTTTGGGTCGTTTGGTTAGGGATTGTAAGTGTTTTTCTAAGGTGAAGAGGCGTTTGGTTTGTGCGGTTGATTTGTTTAGGTTTTATTGGAATTTTATCAATGAGTTTAAGCGTAATGGTTCTCCTGCAAAGCTTGAGGGGTTAACTGATCACTTGTGGACTTGGCACGAATTCTTCTACTACAAATTAAGTATCTTAAATTAGGTCACTGCCTAAGGTTTTTTGAAAATAGTTTTTTCGACATATTTATGATACATTTATAACTAGCCATACCCTAGTTTACATATAAGAAAATGCAGACTCTCTTTGACCACATAAAACAAATAGAAATCCAAAACACCCGCCAAAAAGGAAAAATCCGCCACACCCTAGGCGACATCGTAGGAGTTGCCCTCTTTGCAACCATAGCAAACGCACAAGACTGCGTAGACATAGAAAACTTTGCAGAAACATACCCAACCCAGCTACAAACCTATTTCCCACTAAAACACGGCATGGCCAGCCACGACACCATAAGACGAGCCCTAATGATGATAGACCCCCAAGTGTTTCAAAACCTCCAACAACACTTCACCCAACTATTAAACAATAACCAAGGAGAAAAAATCAAAAAACTACTCAGTATCGATGGCAAAACCCAAAAAGGCAACGGCAACAAACAACAAAAACCCAACCACATAGTAAGTGCTATTGATGAAAACGGTTTCTCCATAGGACAAAAACAGGTCGAAGACAAAACCAACGAAATAAAAGCTATTCCAAAGCTCTTAGACAGCCTAAACATAAAGAATCATATAGTTACCATTGATGCTATAGGTACTCAGCATGATATTGCCGCAAAGATTCGCAAGAAACGAGCTGATTATGTTTTAGCTTTGAAAGCTAATCAAAAAACTTTGTGCACCGAGGTTAGTTGTTGTTTTGAAGATTCAGAGTTTTTGGATAAATGTGAGTATTATCAGACTTTGGAGAGGGCTAGGGGTGCTTTGGAGACAAGGGAGTATTGGCATAGTGAGGATGTTAAGAGTTTGTCTCAAAGAAAGCAGTGGGCGGGTTTAAAGTCGGTGGCTATGGTTCGTAACACTGTTGTTAAGGATGGGCAAACTAGTGTGCAGGCGCGTTATTTTATTAGTAGTTTGTCTTTGGGGGTGGTGGAGGTTGCTAGGGCTATTCGGGGTCATTGGCTGGTTGAGAGTTTGCATTGGCATTTGGATGTGACTTTTCATGAGGATGCGGATCGTACGGTTGATAAGGTGGTTGCTTGTAATTTGAATATTTTGCGAAAGTTGGCGTTAAACATTCTGCGGCTGGTTGATGTGGGTAAGAAGAATGTGGGTATTGCTAAAAAGCGTAATATGATTGGCTGGAATCTGCCAAAATATCTCGAACAAATCCTAACAATATAAAAAACCAGCTCTTTCAAAAAACATAACAACTAAACATCCACATCAAAAACATTCATGCAATCGTCGTGTATACTCACAAATTTTCGCAATAAATAGACTACAAAAAGGTTCCCAATAATGCCTGACTATAAAAGTTATTTAATCACAATCCCTAAACCTTTATTTGTTGTGTTTGTGATTATTTATTAAGGAAGCGATTATATGTGAATATGGCAATGAGTAATAGGCGTTTTATTTTGTTGTTCGTTATTGTTCTTATTGTTGTTAGTGGGTTGTTTTGTTTTGGATATTTTTCACGAAAAGTTACGCATTATACTGGTGATATAATTTTGAGTGGGAATGATGTTTTGCATCTTAAGAATGAGGATGTGTATTGGGTTGGTGCTTTGGATATGAGTGGGAATTCTGTTTTGATATTGGATAATGCTGCAATTTATAATAGTGATCGCAACAGGCGTCAGAATTGTTATAGTAGTTTACGGGATAATGCAAAGATTATTCTACAAAATAACTCTACCATTGACCACTTTATGTGGGGATTAGCACTTTATGATGATGCTTCGATATTTATTACAGACTCTACACTAAAACTCGGTCTAATACTGGGGAGTAATGGGACATCTGCTCATATTGTGAACTCAAATCTTGTATCAGCTAGTAGTGATGTTGGAGGTGATTTTTTAATGGTTAATTCTACTGTTATGTCTTTGACTTTTCAGGGCAGTAGTGCTCGTATTGTAAATTCTCGTATTGAGAATGGGCTTACAGTTTCTAGTAGTGATTATCCGGTGTGTGTTGATTTGGTGAATTCTACTTATGGTATGCCGATTAATGAGGCTTATACTGTTGAGTATTTTAGGCAGGGGGTGATTTGTGTTTATTGGTTTTTGGGGGTTGAGGTTGTTTCTGATGTTGGGGTGTCTTTGTCGGGGGTGGATGTTCAAATTTACTCCTCAGACGGAGCTTTAGTAGCACAACAAACTACTTCAAAAAACGGAAACACACAATTCGAACTACTCACACTAGAAATCTCCAAACACGGCGAAACCTTTCACGGAAACTATATCATTAAAGTGACATGTGATCAAACACAAATACAAGAAACCATCAACCTCGAAACATCAACACAAAAAACAATCACCATCCAAAAATAAAAAAGAGACTATTAGCGCTTTTTAAGCACTACTACACTTAAGCCAATTACAACCAATAGCACAACGGCGATTACAGCTACAATATGTGTCGGGTTTATGGTTCTTTGCGATGAAATTAAACCTGCACCAGAGGACAATTCTGAACCATCAACATCAGCATTATTGTTTATATCAACTCCATAACCACCAACGGGATGGCCATACAATATTTCACCTGTATCTGCCCAAATACCTTCCTGCCATCCATAAATCGACGAATCCAAAGGATAAACCAAAGGCACTTCAACAAACCAAAACGGATACAACACAAAATCCTCCCCTCTAACAGCTAAATGCAACTCTGCAACAACCGGCCTATCTGAAGGAAACTTTAAACTCTCAGAGGTTGAACTTGTAGCGTGTTTTTTCGCCATATCAATAGCCTGTTCTTTTGAAACCTTTAAAACCTCACTACCTACAGAGTAAACATCCCAAGCATCATTAAATCCTTTGAAAAGACCATTTTCAAAATGGATACCTATGCTTTTAGGTGATTCAGCCCCCTTAAAAGAATACATAAAATAAATGCCATTAACAGGGTGCATTCCTTTAGAGTCAAATGTGTGTAAATCTGTAAAGACTTTGCATTTAATGTTTCCAACAGTTTTAGCATCAATGTCTGCAGCATTTTTGGCTGGTTCAAGAATTTTTAACATATCTAAAATAGCCAAGTTGCCTGTAAAGTCTTTTAGCCTATGCAGAGTTTCTTGTGTTGCGATAAGTGGATCTTCAGATAGCTTGTTAAGGTAATGAACATCAGATGAAGAACCACTAAGTATTGAGGTGTACAAGTAAATTAAGTGGTTGTTAAAATATTGGGCGATAACAGAAAGTTTACTTTCTTTTGACTCTAAAATTAATCTTATGTCTTCTTCGCCTCTGTAGCTTTTTTCATATCCAGGTATGGGTGATGCACGATAGCTAGTTACGTTTATGGCGTATTTGTCTACATCAATACCTACTACATCTCTTAATGCGTTAAGCACTTTTTCTTCAACAGTTTTTTGACCAGCGTAAACATTGTGCGTTTGAGTAAACAGCAGTGTTGTTACTATTATCAGGGTTGTTAATATAGTCCAAATTTTTTTAGTCAATTTCATATTTTTCATCTCCTAATAGGGTAGAACCATGTTTCCATCACCTAGAACACGCATACAACAGGTACGCCCCGATCCAGAAGGATCGGGATATCCCAAGTAAAGTACTGTGTTAGCAAAAGTATATGCAGAACCACCCATTACTTGAGCTGATGCCGCATCAAGTGCATCTTTAACGGAATAATGTTGTACTAGAAAATAATAATAGAATTGTCGGCAAAAATCACCATAGTTATAAGTTATAAATTCTGTGTTATCGGTTAAGTATTTTGAGGTGTTTTCAAAACCAATGTATGCATAACCACTATTGTCAGGATTTGTATAGCCAAACCAAGCCAAGTTGCTTTTTTGGATCCAGGCGTAAGGCATTCCAACTACTTTTAGTTGCGGATCTAGGTAATAATAGCCACCATTGGGCTTAATGTTTAGTCCTCCGTTGACACATGTCCAGATGAAAGTAAACTTGTGTCTTGTACCTATATAAGTGGCTAGATCCTTGTCTACAATTCCAGTGTTTGTACCACCATGTCCGTAATACGCGTAGTGTGTCACTCCATTAATGGTTGTTGGGTAAAAGTCGCCGACATGAAAAGTTGCTAGAAAATCGTATGCAGAACTGCTTTGTATAGCTTGAGAGTTAGCATACACGTTTGTTGCTATTGTAGTGGGTCCATAATTGTTTTTTCCCACCCAATTCGTTCCTGCTTGTGAAACAAGATTTGTGATGTGTGAGGTTGTATGCGATTGCGCGGGTTGTTCGTAGAGTTCAAACCATGTTGGGTTATACCCAGGTAAGTATCCTGGAGGATACCAAGAAGGCCCCCACGTTACACTTACAGGGTATCCTTGAACTAAGGGTACGGCAGTGCCCAGCAAAAGTAACGCTAAAAACATTGAACATATTACACAAATTTTTTTCATTTTTAAAGCCTCAACAAATACACGAACACACTTATATCAAAGTTTTTAGATATACATTCAAACAGGCATATTCTATAAACTCATAAGTGTCACGTGTTCAGGTCACCTCACAGTACACAACAACACTTTCCAAAATCCGCACACTAAACACACACCAAAAAAGAAAAACACCACTTGAAATTATTTCATCATTTTTTAACAATATCATCATGATTTTTGAGGTTTTCCATAGCTTCCAAAACTATGGAACACACATTTTCAACACCAATTTTACGTATTTCAATAACTTTAACGCCTATGTTCAATTTTTCAAGCTCACACAAACATTCTTCAGAGTTGTTAACTGTGTCAAGAATAATAAAGCCTTCAATGTTACTAAACATTTTTTGAAAAACCACCTCATCAAACACACCCTGCATAGCTAACTGCGTCTTTATATCCTTAAAAAAGTCAATCATACCAACACTCATAAACATCAGTTTATGTTCAGGGTCAGCAGTTTCAAATTTGCCTTTACCACCAAGTTGACAATCAATACAATTTAGAGCCTCAATTTTAACTACGCCATATTCCTTGGCAAGTTGGTTCATTTCGTTATCTGGCCCCAAGCAGAGATCACCATAAACAAGCACCACTTTTCCTGGATAACGCTTTAAAGTAGACTTTAGGGTTTTGCGTATATTCTGTTCGATAAGAGAGTAGTCTACATGAAAGTTTTTGTTGATAAAAACAAGGTCAACGTCAAGTTTACCTGTCTTGATAAGATAGTTAAGTTCAGGTTCAAGGACGCTGCAGGAAACAAGACATATTTGCTTGTTTTTATTCACATCAGATTTTCCTTTATGGTTTTAGGCAGTATTTAGACCATTGCGGCCAAGTTTGGGGTGGTGGGGTGTTGCAGTCACTAACAGCTACTATGGTTAAGGTCATGCCGATTTGAAGTTGTTCTATAGGTAGGTCTTGTATTATTCCGGGAATTTTTAAGTCGTTGTCTAATTCAATGATGCCTATTGCGTAGGGGGTTAAGTTTTGGAATTGTGTTGGTGCTATGTGGATTACTGTGTATGTTAAGAGGGTGCCTTTGTTTGTAATGGGGGTCCATTCAAATTGTGTGTCATAGCAGTTATTGCATAAGGGTCGGGGGGGTAAGTGGATTTTGCCGCATTTTAAGCATTTGCCAGCCATTAGTTTGCCTTGGGAGAGGAATTTGTAGAATTGCTCTATAGAGAAGGGTTCTTGAGGGTTATTTGGCATTGTCATGTTATTGGGCACTCCTGTATATGTGGACGGCTGCTGTTGCGCCTGAGCCGCCAACGTTGTGGGTTAAACCGATTTTTGCGTCTTTAACTTGGCGGCGTTCTGCTTGGCCTGTGAGTTGTAGGTAAATTTCATATGCTTGAGCGGTGCCTGTTGCGCCGACGGGGTGGCCTTTAGCTTTCAAACCGCCGCTTGTGTTAACAGCGATGCATCCGTCTATGCGGGTTTGGTTATTTTCTAATAATTTGCCGCTTTCACCTGGTTTACAGAAGCCTAAATCTTCATAGGCGACAAGTTCGGCGCTGGTGAAGCAATCGTGGACTTCAGCTAGGTCTATATCTTGAGGTGAAAGCTGGGCCATTTCATAGGCAGTTTTTGCAGCAGTTTTTGTGGATAAAAGGGAGGTAAAGGTTTTGCGTTCATACAATCCAATGGAGTCACTGGCTTGTCCACTGCCAACAATATGTACAGGGTTGTCAGTGTATTTGGCTGCAAGTTCAGGTTTAGTTAAAACTATACAGCTTGCACCATCAGTAACTAGGGAGCAGTCATAGAGTTTAAGAGGCCATGCAACATAGCGAGATTGCATAACAGTTTCAAGGGTGATTTCTTTTTGCATATGTGCTTTAGGGTTAAGACTTGCATTATAATGATTCTTAACAGCAGCCATTGCAAAATGTTCCTCTTTTGTACCGTAATCATGCATGTGTCGCGCAGCCATTAGGGCAAATAAACCCGGAAAAGTAATACCATGATACTGCTCAAAGGGGTAATCTGAAGCCATAGCAAGATATTCAGTAACTTCAGCTGTTGTGCGATTAGTCATTTTTTCCACTCCGCCAACCATTACAACATCTGCAAGACCAGACATTACTGCATAAATGCCTGCTCTTAAAGCTGCACCTGATGAACCACAAGCAGCTTCACATCTAGTTGCCGGGATGCCAAGTAAACCTGTCCAATCAGCAATAATTGCACCCATATGACCTTGATGCTCATACGCTTCACCCATATGTCCGATAAACATTGTTTTAATGTCACGTTTAGGCTCCAGATTGGGACACCGCCTAAATGCCTCCTGAGCCGCTAGGGTAAAGATTTCTCTTGCAAGTAAACCTTCATGCTTTTGGAACTTTGACATTCCAGCGCTAACTATACTAACAAGGGGTTTTCCATTCAACACTCTGCATCCTCTCTAACGTATAGACACAATAATAATAGATGCACAAATAAAAACATACCAGCCAACATCAATAAATCAACATCAAACAAACACCCAAATTATTGCTCCAATGAAATTTTACTAACACCCTCATCTTTTTCCAAGGTAATTACATGCTCAGCTTTGTCTGCAAAAACTTCACTATGAGTTACCGCAATTATTTGCTCTATAGCCTTGAACCGACTGATAGCTTCTGCTAAATGTTCAATACTGCCATCTTCACTTCCAAGATTTTCAGTAGGTTCATCAAGCATTAAAAGACTTAAACCATGCCCAGTTCGAGATTGCATAATTAATTGCCCCAAACCCAATCGATAAGCAAACGCTAAAAGAGTTCGTTCACCACCTGAAAGATTACTAACTTCACGATCTACACCAAAATCACTTTTCACATAAGGCGTATACGTTTCATTAATAACTATGTTCAACAAAAGAGTTTCACCGCCAACTAGACTATCAAGTATCTGCTGGATGAAATTACGCAAAACTTTAACAAACTCCATACGAAGCTTAGGTTGAATACTACGATACGCATCCCGTATGGCACCAAGAAGCTCAAGCATACGCCCAAGCTTTTCAATTTTTTCAACTTTCTCTTGGGCACCATCAATACGCAGTTTAATCTCATCTAATCGACGCAGGAGATCTTTTTTACGACTCTCTTTAATGCGAAACTCAGAGTCTAAAACGTAATATTGCTTAAACGTCTGTTCTCTACGAGCACGAACAACATCTAAATCAGCTATATCCAAATGAGCAAGCTCAACTTGAAGCCTTTCATACTGTGACTTCTGATCAAATTCCAACTTTTGATGACTTTCAAATTCAGCCATCAATTTTACAAGATTACTCTCCTCTTCAATAACACGGGACTTAAGATCAGTTTCACGAGTTAAACATGTTTGCAAATTAGAATAAGCCTCTGAAGCAATTGTTTTTGCCTTTTGCAAATCAGCAATCTCAAGACGTAAATGATTGATAACTCTTTGGCGTTCAACATTTTCCTGCTCAATACGGCTAAGAAGATTTGTTTTATATTGACCACTCAACTGTTGAATACATAGAGGACACTTATCTTCTTGAGATAATTGACTTGTTCTTTTTTGATCTGTTTGAATACCTTTTAAAGCAGCCTCTTGCTCTCCGCGCAGACTACTGATTTTATCATCAAAAGAAGCTAAAAAAGATGATAATTGATCAACAGGCTGATTTATCGGCAACCCTGCCTGCATCAGTTTAGTTAAAAACATTTTTTTTTGAGAATCCATAGAAACCTGACGTTGATGCAGATTATCAACAAGGGTTTTTTTATCTTCAATTCTTTGGTTAAAAGAAGCAACCAAATTAGTTACATTCTGCAAACTTGCGCGCACTTGAATTTCTTTACGTCTAAGTTCTTCCACTTGAAGCTTTTTTTCTTCAATCGCTTTAAGACTTAGATCAGCTTCTTCAAGAACACGCTTTGCAACTACCACTTTCTGCGCGGCAGATTCAATATCCATTTCCAAGAACGTAAATTCTTCACTTACACTATTATAATCATTACTTAAAACCTCAATATTGGCAACATCAGGATCTTTTGTGTAAACACGTTTTTCTGTCTCAAAATCACGCTGATACTGCACAATGTTACTCCATGCTACTTCATAATCAGAAATTCCAAATAATTCATCAAGACGTTTTTGTCTATCACGCGGAGCTATATCAAGCAACTCTTTAAGATGCTCTTGTCGAAACCAAACAATTTCACGGTAAAGATCACGATCTAAACCAGTTATAGCCTTAATTTGCTCAGCTACAGCATCATTTTTAATACTAGCAATTAAGGTATCTTCTTCATACAAAAAAAGCTGATCAGCATCTTGACTTATACCCTTACCTTTACGGTGTAACCCACGAGTTATTTTATAAGTTTTACCACTCTGAGAAAACTGCACCGACACCCTACCCTGATCCGCCCCTTCCCGAAGCAAATAATCAAACCCCCGAACAACAGAACCACCAAACAACGCAAAATCAATCGCATACATAATACTAGACTTCCCACAACCCACACCACCTACAACACAGTTAAAACCACAAATAAAAGGCACCGTCGATTTAACATGACTACGAATATTTTCCAATTGAACAACTTCAATTTTCATTTTGACAACTCCTCCTCAAGAATTTGTCTAACTTTTTCATCCTGCTTACAAACAAGAGGCTCAATTAAAGCTAAAGCCAACTTGGCAATCTGATCAGCCTCTGCCTTATCGTAACGATCATTAAAAATCTGCATAAAATATTCAAAAGATTTAGTTTTTAAATCCTTAAAATTATCTTCAAAAATGTTTCTGACAACCTCATCTAAAACTGCAGACTCTTTAAGCAACACTACAGGATGAACCAACAAGGCTTTTTTATTTGCCGCACGAATTTGAGCTATATCAATTTCAGCTCGACTTGCCTCCGCGGGCAGGGTACCTTTCAACACAGGAATCACAACAGCACCCTCTACATCAACATCTTTAACCAACTGAGAAGCCAACTCAGTTATTTTAACAGGAGTCAACCCTGAAAAATCGGTTTCATCTAAAACTATAAATTGACGCGACAACTCAAGAGACATTTGCTCAATTTGCATTTCACCATTTTCAGCCACTTGCACATAATTAAAACCCTTAGGATACCTTGCCTCATCATACCCAGACGTTTCAGTGCAACCACTGTAAACTAGATAGCCCTCTTTGAATTTGGCACTGGAACGTTCATGTATATGCCCGGCAGCATAATAACAAAACCCTGAGGGCAACATTTCAGGTGTCAATTCTGCTTCAATATAAGGCGGTTTAACCCCAGGCAAATCCACAGCACCATGCAGAACAAAAATGTTACATACCCCCGCCATAGGCTTTGGCGGTTTTTCCGTCATAAATTTGGGTAACCCCTCACGAGTTTTGTGACTACTATGATAATTAGGTATGCCATAAACATAGCAACAATCAGGTTTATGCCAACAAGCACCATCATGACGGGGAAGATGATAAATTAAACCAGCACTATCAAGAGGGTAAAGTATTGTTCCAGTTATAGTGTTAGGGGCAGAGTCATGAGAACCATCAACAGTAAGTACCGGAATTTGAGCATCTTTTAACCGTTTAAAACTTTGTATAGTATTCTCAAGGGTAACATTTGAAGGTCGGGGTTGATGAAACAAATCGCCTGCAATAATCATAAAATCAGGTTTAAGTGCCAATGTTCGATCCACAAGCTCAGCAAAAGCATCATCAAAATCTTGACGTCTTGCCTCAAGGCCATATTGTGAATAACCCAAATGTAAATCGGAAGCATGAACAAAACTGAAAGCTCGCAAATGTAACCCTCAAAGTAGGTAAAAAGTAGCCTTGTAATTTTTATAGGCTTTGGTATACAACCACTCACTACAATACCAGAAACCTTCATAACAAAAATACAAATATCAAAAAAGCTACATGTTTTGGGGAAAAATATTAAACCATTGAACACCATTTCAGTTAAAGGTAAAAAATAATGAAGTGTCAAATTTGCGGAATCGATGTCACCATGCCATACAGTTGCCCTCACTGCGGAGGACAATTCTGTAGTCAACACCGTTTACCAGAAAACCATATCTGCCCACAAATCAACAACGCACGCATCCAAAGACAAAACACCGTAAAAGAAACAATGACCCAAACAGGTAGTAACGGCTATAACTACAACTTTAACTTCAACCCACAACCAGCCAGAACTCATCGTCGCAAAGCTTTCAGTCTTAAAGAATTAAAACACATTGGAATAGCAGCCTTACTTGTAATAGGCATTGGCTTCTCAATAGGCATCTATACTAACATGAGCTACGGTAGTACCATTTGGACTATAGGCATGATGTCTGTTTTCTCAGTGTGCATGATGACCTCGTTTTTGGTTCATGAACTTGCACACAAATTTACAGCACAAAAGAGCGGGATGTGGGCAGAGTTCCGTTTGGTTCTGTGGGGCACAATATTAACATTCATCTCAGTATTTATGCCGTTTAAAATGATAGCTCCAGGAGCAATGATGATTAGCGGTACTACAAACAAAAAAAGCATACTAAAAATTTCAATCGCAGGCCCAATAACAAACATAATCTTTGCAGGAGTCTTTTTTGCAACAGCACTCATTTTACAATCTACAATTCAACCGTACAGCTATGTTTTTGCATTTATTGGCTTTATTAACGCTTTTATGGCAGTTTTCAACTTGATTCCCTTTGGCGTTTTTGATGGCAGGAAAATCTTTAGTGTAAACAAAAAAATCTGGGCAGTAGCATTCATTCCAAGTTTACTATTAACACTCTACGGGTATATGCTAATAGTGTAAACAACAAACAGCTAGGCGCACAATTTTTAACACATCAATGGTTGAGCATTCAACCATTAACATTGCACTAATAGGTGTAATTGCTGAAAATGGTTTTTGAAAATTGGGGGTAATGTAATAATGGGTAAGCGGGTAAGGGATTGTTTGTTTTTGGATTTATGTGAGATAGAAAGAAGGTGTTATGGTGGGATGACGCCCATGCGGCTGCATTCTTCTTTTAGGCTGTCTCTTATTTGTTTGAGGTTTTGGCGTTTGTGTACGTATTCGTCTCCGTTGATTTTGTCTGTGCGGAAGTCGCTGTCTATTTGGGTTAGTTGTGTATTAATTTCCATGATGCGGTCTTTAATTTGGTCTACATATGAGACGGCTTTTTCTTGTCCAATTGCTTCGGAGGGGGCAAGGGCTGTTTTTATGATGCCGTCTTCGATGCGTAGGATTCTGTTGGATATGCGTGCAATGTTGGGGTCGTGGGTGACCATGATTATGGTTTTGCCGAGTTCTTGATTGATTTTTAATAGGTATTCAGCGATTATTCGGGCGTTAGCAGTGTCTAATTCTCCTGTGGGTTCATCTGCTAAGAGTATGGGGGCGTCATTTGCTAAGGCTGAGGCTATGGCTATGCGTTGTTGTTCGCCACCACTTAATTCTTCGGGTTTATGGCGAGCGCGAGCTTCTAAGCCGACGATGTTTAAAAGTTCTTGTACGCGTTGTTTACGTTTACTTCGTTTGACGCCTGAGGCTACCATGGAGAATTCAATGTTTTCTCGTGCAGTAAGGGTTGGAATTAGATTGAGGTTTTGGAATATGTGGCCTACCATTTTTCTGCGGAAGTCAACTAGTTGTCGTACGGAAAGTTTGGTTACAACTTTGTCGCCTACAGTAACGGTGCCGGCGGTGGCTTTGTCGAGTCCGCCTATGATGTTTAAAAGGGAGGATTTGCCGCTACCACTGGGTCCGATGATGGAGACGAGTTCGCCTGCGGATATTTCAAGGTTTAAGCCTCTTAGGGCTTGTACTTCGATTTTTCCAGTGTGGTGAATTTTTATTAGGTCTCTTACTTTTACGTTAAGTCCGCTCATCTTGTTCTAACCATCTTTTCTAGTTTAGTAACATATTGGCTGGTCATAACCAGAATTGCACCTATCGTGGATGCGTATATCAGAGCAATATAAGTGCCTATAACGGCTATGGCGTTAGGTGGGAAGATTAATCGTTGAGTTACAAGGCTATAGGTGGCAAGGGGTGCATTGGCTATGGATATGCTGCCATAGGCTATGATTGACCCGACTATTACACCTATGATTACTGCAAATGTTATGATGGCTATGGACTCCATGAGAAACATCCACACGAGTTGACGATAGGATAAACCTCGTACGCTCATCAAAGTTGCTTCACGACTACGTTCTTTTAAGCTAACTATAGCTATCAGAGCGGTTCCCACTGAGGCCGAGAGTACAGCAAATATAAGACCAAAATTCTGTAATTCTAGATTTTTGAGGTCGCTGTAAGTATTTAGGTTATCCATGTTAACTGAACGTTGCCATTGGGTATCAAAGGAATCAATACCGTACACTTCTAATTCAAGGTCTCGGATCTGGTTTGCAACCTCTGTGCCGTTAACATCTGAGTCTATGCTTATGAGAATTCGAGTGCTCCAAGAGGTCTCTAAGGAAAAGATATCGCTGCCTTCAGTCATGTTGAAGAGGTGTCTTGGCACATATGAGTAAAAGGAACTACCTATAGAGTATCTGTAGCCGTCAAAGCTGTTGCTATTATCTTCAGGGGGTTCAGGACCCAAGAAGCCAACTATGGTTAGTTGTCGGGCACCTGAAGCGAAATCTATGATTATGGTATCATAGAGGTTAAGGTCATATCTTTTAGCGATGCTTCTGTCAAGGATTATGGTATTGTTGTTTGTTTTTAAGTCATTAAGCATTTGATCTACGCTAGGGCCGCCGGTAAACCAGTTGTCTTCATAGTAAGCAGAAACAACCCATTCGTCGGGCTCTATAGTTTTTACCGTCATACGAGACCAACTATCGGTTAAAGATGGCGCAGAGAGAATACCCTCTACGCTTGCATTACGAATACCCGGCACACTTTGAGTTATATTATAAAGAATTTCCATACCTCTGGAAGCGTTAGCTACACTTACAGATACATCTGCACCAACGTCGTTGCGAACACTGCGCACAATATAGTCTTCTTGACTTGCCATTTGTACAGTAACTTGAACACTAAGACCAATAATTAGAGCAATCAAAAATGCAATGGCTGCCAACCGTCCAGGGTTTCGTCTAACATTTTTTGCCGCTAAAGCACCTAACTCACCCATAACGGAGGCAACCTTTGTTGCTACAACTTGAAATTTAGTTGAGTCACGAATGATAAGTGCTGTAAAGCCCCAGAAGAACAGTAACGGACCAATATAGGTCATAATAGTATCAAAAATAATCACTCCACTATAAGCGACAGATAAGAACACGTTGCCATAGGAATAATTCCATTGATTGAACAATTGTGCAATATTTATGCCTAAGAGAAATATAACAATCTTGTAGCCACCCAAGATAAGGGCAATTATAGGAAACCTTTTTCGCGTCTGCTTGTCAGGAGGCATATAATCACGAAGAGCATCAATAGCAGGCATCTGTGCAGCTTTACGAGAGGACCAATACACCGAAGTAACGGACAATACAACAGCAAAAATAATGGTAACCGCAGCAACTATAGGATTTAACACCCCTGAACTGAAAAGAGTACGCAAATCAACAGTACCAACATAATACTGGTTTAAAATTAACCCACCAACTATACCTAATAATCCACCAACTATACCTATTACTAAAGCTTCTGCTAAAAACATTCTCTGAATTTGTCCACTTGAAAGACCCTTTGTTGAGAGAAGACCAATTTCTCGCCGACGAATATTAAATGATACCGCAGACACTGTATAGCCCAAATACCAGGCAGCAAAGAATATGGGGAAAGAAACCAAAACAAAGTTGAGAATCATATTTTGAAAATTAGCATTATAATTTGAGAGCTGCCAACTAAGATGATTGTTAATCCATGGACGGGAGAGAGAAAGGTCAAGGACACAATTTTGGATGTTATCAGCTATCTGATTTATTTTAGCAACAGAAGTCTCAACATTATATGGACTAATGATGTTGTGACGATCCACCTGAATGGAGAGAGCAAAATCAACAGTGCTACTATCTAATGTAGAGTTCCACAACTTTATAAGCGTGTTATCCCAGCCAATAATCATCGAGTTACCCCGATAATTGATATAGTTACCAGGATAGAGAACATAATTCTCGCCAGAAAGGTAAACGTAGCCTTCATCAGTTAACACAGCAAACCCAGCTATCGTAAAATTAACATCAAAAGAGGTTGAATTCCAATATTTTGGTTGGAAAAAATCTATTTTAACAGTAACATTATCACCAACAGATAAACTATTTGCCAACTCAGTACCGGCAAGAATATAGGTAGCATTTTCAGGTATACCGTTAACAGGCTTATTTACCCATTCATCATAAATCCGTGAATCATCCGGAAAACTTACGATTGACGACCAAAAACTCGCGGTAACATTGTTATCTTCATCTGTAAAAATTATTTCCCGATGAGTTCGAGCTACCATATCAACAGATGTGACACCGGCAATATTTGTAATGTTTCCCAAAGCTAAGGGCAAATTTGTCTGGTTAAGAGCTATCTGAAGCTGCATATCATCTATGATGTAATTGAGCTGTTTATCAACTGACTCCTCAGCTGCAACATCCACTTTTACGCCTATACCAGCAAAAAACGTTGCCGCTAAAGCTACACCAATCAACAAAGCAGCAAAAAGCTTCCAGTTACGAAACACATGCTTAACTGGATACATCAAAGACATTAAAATCCTCTCCCTATTAGAGGTATCTTGCTTTTTAAGTCTATCTAAAAAAAATCTGTTAAATCAATAAACAGTAAAGCAAGAACAGATAAAACTGCAAGATAAACAGCAACAGACACATCACTATTCTTGACATTAAAACAGTCAAACTTTTTGAAAACTAAAAAGGTATAGTTAGTGATTAAAAGTGGTTAGTGTTTTGTTTTCTGGTCTGAAATCCATAATGCCTAACATGTAGGTAGGATGTTTTTCTAGTTCTATCTCACTTGTGTAGGGTGTTTTTGTTAAACGAACAAGTATACCAGCTTTTGCAGCAGATATTTCTTGTAGGGTTTTGTTTCTTTGAGTGTTTTCATGTGGAAGGTTTGTTGCAACTATGATTATAGCGTGTTTTTTTGCAAAGTTTGAGAGATAATTCACAAGTTGGTTATAGGCGGTTCTTGCTTCTTGGTCATCTATATTTTCAGTTAAGAAGGGACACATAATATCAGAAATCACTACAAGTTTTGCATCTGATGTTTTTATAATTTGTTCTAGCTGCTCTATTAGCAGAGAGTGAAGTCGATAAGCAGTGTAAGCTCTAAAAGACTGAATTTGTTCTAACACTTTTTTTGGATCTATCTGTTGGAGTTCAGCAGTCTGCAAAATAGTGGGTAAGGAGGAACTGTTGGCTGCATCAATAAAAACCGTCTTGCTGTCTAAACCGCCTTGCTCTATGGGCAGGTGTGCTCGAATACAAAGCTGAGACATTAAAAAAGTAACACTTTGAGAACCATACAGAACAGCAAAATCGCCCGCGTGGAAAGCTGGAAAAAGCTCATCCAAAGTAGGTAAATCAAAAGTTAATCGCAGATTATTTGTTTGCGGAATTATAGTTTGTAATGTTTGTAGTGCCAATCTTTGCATTGTTGCTTCACAAAACTTGTACCGTTTTTTTGCTTATTTAAAGCATCGGAGAAACAACAAACCCAAACAGCAGAGAGGTAAGTAAAAGTAAAAGTAAAAGTAAAACCACCCACCTGCTCAATTAGCGCAATAACAGTACTTTACAGGTCATTGACATCTAATGTTTTTCAATATACGGAAGGACAAATATAAAACAGGCCATACCCACACATTTGCAGGCATAAACATGAATGAAACGGAAAAAACAAACTTTGCAGAAGAATACTATAAACGCCAAGTTACAATGAAAGAAATAGGCAACAAAGGACAACAAAAACTATCAAAATCCCGCGTTGCCATAGTAGGCGTAGGAGGATTAGGCACCGTTTCAGCATTATACCTAACTCTAGCAGGAGTAGGCTACATACGAGTAATTGACCACGACACCATCGAACCACACAACCTACACCGCCAAATCCTCTACACCCCAGACAATTTACACCAACCTAAAGCCAAAATAGCAGCAAACCGACTACAACAAATCAACCCATTAATCAAAGTTGAAGCAGTTACAGAAAAAATACAACCAAACAACACAGAACGATTGCTCACAGAAGTAGACTGCGTGGTAGATGGTTTAGACAACATGCAAACACGCTACACTATAAACCGTGCCTGCGTCAAAACCAACACCCCATACATTTTTGGAGCAGCCACAGGCATGGAAGGAAACCTAACAGTCTTCACCCCCCCAAAAACAGGCTGCCTCGAATGCCTAATACCCAACCACCCAACAACAACAGCAAAAGAAGAAGATACCCAAATACAAACACAAAACACCACACGCGGCGTAATAGGAGCCACACCAGGAATAATAGGCAGCCTACAAGCCATAGAAACCATCAAACTCTTAACAAACACCAAAACAAACTTGAAAGGCAAACTATTAATCTGCGACTTCACCGACATGGACTTCACCACCATAAACCTAACCAAAAACACCCAATGCCCAACCTGCCACAACAAAAACTCAAAAAACACTAAAACAAACTATTAGGTTGATTTTGCTACAGAGACATCAAGTACGATAACAATGTAAAAAAAGTCAAGTATTAACACAAATAATCCGTTGAAATATTTGATGTATCCCAGAGCATCTCAAAAGAGGCTGATAAGCCACTTATCAACATAGATACATTTTTACAGCTTGATAAATTTAATTTCGAACAAAAAAATACGTAAAACTTAGTGAAAACAATAACAACGATGTAATAAACAAGACAAATATACCTAGAGAAAATAAAAAATGTTACAAGTATTCGTATTTGCAGTTATAGCTATGTCCAGCATTTGGTACGTCGTATAGTGTACATGAGAATTCTTTTGCTTCTCCCGCTCTGAGTTGCACTATTTTCGTATCTTCGATTGTTCGGTCTGAACCGTTTTGTGTGTATATAAAGCTGTATGTTAGTCGCATGGTTGCGTCCGCATTTCCTTTATTGTAAAATGTTGCTCGAATGGTGTAGTGATACATTGTTTTACTGCTGAGTAACCCAGTTGATACTTTTTCGCTACTCCATTCTCCGCGCAGGTCAACACGTTCAACATTTGGTTTAGGTTGAGGTGTTGGCGGTGGTGTATATGGATTATAGTTATTGTTACCAGATTGACTATATGATGGGGTATTCTGCGAAAATACAACGAAACCAACTGCAACACATATTACAGCAAGAACTATAACACCTATTATATCTGAATTCTTCATTGTAACTCAAGTCTCTTTTGGTAATACTATTTTGATCTTATAAGTTTTGTGCTACCAACGGAGTATACTTAATTGGTGCTCGAAAAAGCTCTTGGCTTGCTTTGGTGCTACCAATTTAGGTTCACAGTAATGTTAGAGGCGCAGGGTAAGTTAATCAATCGTCCCACACAGACAGGTGGAAAAATGTATGACAAATTTTTCATCTATGTCCCAATAGAGGTTGCAAGAGACAGCGCATTCCCATTTAAAGCCAACGAAAAAGTAAAAGTAAAAATCAACATCCAAAACAAACAACTAACAATAGAAAAAACAACATAAAAACAGCCAAAAATTCTAAACACATAAAATAACTCATTGGTAGATACTATACAAAAACTAACAACTGATGTTATACAAAAAGTAACTTTAAAAAAGTACAAAAGAAATGAAAGAGGAAGGGTTATTCTTTGTTTTGTTGTTTTGTTGGGCGTAGGGAGCGTACGGTTGTGCCTGTGCGCCAGAGTTCGCTGTTGCCCATGTTGTTTAGTTCGTCGGCTAGTTTTTGTTTATAGTTTGTTTCTTTGCTGCGTTCTAGGACTATGCGTGCTTCTTCGCCTGTGGCGGTTAGTTCGTATAGGGATTCAAAGACGGGTTTTGTTGCGCTGCGGAAGCGTTCTTTCCATCGTAGGGCGCCGATGCGTGCGGTTTCGCTACAGTTGTTGTACATCCAGTCCATGCCGTTTTCGTCGACTAGGCGGATGAGGCTTTGGGTGAGTTCTTCGACGGTTTCGTTGAAGGCTTCACTTGGGCTGTGTCCATGTTCGCGTAGGGTTGTGTATTGGGCTTCAATTATGCCTGCTAAGGCGCCCATTAGGGTTCCGCGTTCGCCGGTTAGGTCGCTGTAGGTTTCTTTTTCAAAAGTTGTTGGAAAGAGATAGCCACTGCCTATGGCGATGCCCATGGCTTTTGCGCGTTCCTCTGCCTTGCCGGTGGCGTTTTGGAATATGGCAAAGCTGCTGTTAATGCCGCTGCCGTTTAAAAAGTTTCGACGAACACTTGTACCGCTACCTTTTGGGGCAACTAGGATAACATCAATGTCCTCAGGGGGAATGATGCCAGTTTGTTCCTTAAAAACAACACCAAACCCATGACTCACGTATAGAGCGTCACCTTTTTTTAATGATTTTTTAACTTGAGGCCACTCTTCTTTTTGGCCTGCATCGGTTAGCAAAAACATTTTAATTGTTCCACGCTGGGCAGCTTCTTCAACTGTGAAAAGTGTTTGCCCAGGAACCCAACCATCCTCTACAGCCAGAGCCCATGTTTTAGAGCCTTGTCTTTGACCAACAATTACTTTAATTCCTTGGTCACGCATGTTTAATGCTTGGGATCGCCCCTGAATACCATAACCTAGGGTTGCAATTACTTCACTTTGCAAAGCTTTTTGAGCCTGCTCAACAGTAAACTCTTTTCGAGTGACAACATTTTCTTTAACGCCGCCAAAATCCAACTCAACCATTAATAATTCCTCGTTGTTGTTAATATTTTAGGTAAACTTTGAAGAAGCGCAGTAAATAAAAATTATCCCTAAAAAACTAAAACAACCACTACTTACACCCTAAATTACAACAACACAAAGAAACATCCATTCACACAGTTAATGACGCAGATCAAAAAATCTTTCAAATCCACAAGTTCAACATATACGCACTGTCGAACATTTATAGAGTCGCGATTTATCGATTATTGGCCTACACAAGTAGTGAAAGCTTTTAACCTATTATGCTATTTTATAGTAGTTGACCTATAATGTCAAAAATTGTTCGTGTAGGCGTAACGTTTCCGCCAGAGTTGCTTAAGGATTTTGATGAGATCATAAATACCATGGGTTATGAAAGTCGAAGTAAAGCTATTCAAGACTCTGTTAGGTTGTTTGTTTCGGAACGTAAATGGTTAAAAGAGGAAGAAGCCAACCAAACAGGTGTAATTTTGATGGTTTATGATCATGAAGTGCGCAACATAGAAAGTGGTCTAACAGAGGCGCAGCATCATCATTCAGATTTGATTTCATCAACAATGCACATACACATAGGTGAAAAGGATTGCCTAGAGGTTATAGCGGTAAAAGGAAAAGGTTCTGAGATAAGACACTTAAGTGATGAGTTAGCAACAAGAAAGGGTGTAAAAATTCTCAAAGCAACAATTGTAAACGTTTAACCTGTTAACTTTTTATTTCAAACATTCGCTCCAAGGAAGCTCGGGCCTTCTTGGCAACGGATTCGGGAACTTTTACATGATGTTTCTCTTCATTTAAAGAAGCATAAATTCTCTCAAGAGTAGTTATTTTCATGTTAGGACATATAGCGCCGTCGTATGCTATTATGAATTCTTTTTGAGGATTTTCTTTTTTAAGACGATGCAAAATACCTTCTTCGGTACCTATGATGAATTTTTTAGAATTTGACTCTTTAGCGTATTTACACATTTTAGAAGTGCTACCGATAAAATCAGCTATTTTATGTATTTCAGAAGTACATTCAGGATGAACCATAACAGTTGCATCAGGATGCTGCAACTTTAAAACTGCAATATCTTCAGGCTGAAACAACAGATGCGTTGGACAAAAACCCCATTCAGGAATAGGAATTATTTTTTTACCAGTTTTTTCAGCAACATACTCACCCAAATTACGATCAGGACCAAACAGTATGGTATCTGCATCAAAAGATTGAACAACTTGAACAGCATTAGCAGAAGTGCAACATATATCACTGTACGCTTTTGCGACAGCCAAAGTGTTAACATAAACCACCACAGGAGCCTTTGGATAAAGACCTTTAGCACGCTTAATTTCATCAACCGTTAACATCTGAGCCATAGGACAACGCGCACCAGTACAAGGCAAAAGAACCTTTTTTTGAGGATTTAAAATCGCAGCCGACTCAGCCATAAAATCTACAGCAGAAAAAACAATCAACTCAGCATCTTTTTCATCCATAACTTTCCGACTAAGCTCTATGCTATCACCAACATAATCAGCTACATCCTGCACCTCTGAACGCTCATAATTATGTGCAAGAATTATTGCCTTCTTCTCTTTCTTTAGGTCAAGGATTTTCTGCGTTAAATCCATAGTTTGCGCCTTTTACACCCTGATAATAAAAAAATAATAGGGTTACTTTACAGATATAATCTTTACCCTCACCAAACACCACCTTTAGTATACACCAAAAACAAAACAACACACCACAAACCACACACACTTCTTTTTTAGTCAATAACATATTTTAAAAAAACAAAAAGCAGAATTCCAACATTTCTATCTATAAGAGATACCCTTCAAAACAAAAATTTTAATTCTCCCAAAGCCTCGTAGTAACTGATAAAACATATGCTTATCGGTTTAATTTCAGATACACATGACAATTTACCACAGATAGAAAAAGCGATAACCTATCTCAACAACGCAGGTGTGCAGCTAGTTTTACATGCAGGCGATTATTGTGCTCCGTTTACTATTACCAAGTTTAAAGCATTAAATTGCAGAGTCGTGGGCGTATTTGGCAACAACGATAGTGATCAGGAATTGCTAAAGAAACGGTTTAGCGAAACTCAAAACTGTGAAATACATGGTAGATTTGCTCAAATAGAGGTAGAGGGTTACAAAATTGCTCTACTACATGGTGATGAGCCAGAGTTGTTGTTTGCATTAATTTACAGTCAAAAATTCAACGCCGTCATACATGGTCACACACATAACAAAAGTATTGAACAACGCGAAAATACTCTAATTATTAATCCCGGAGAACTGTGTGGTTATGTAACAGGTACAGCCACTTTTGCCCTGCTGGACACCGTAAAAAACAAAGCACAAATAATAGAACTCTAAGAAAAACATTAACAAAACAGAAATATTTCTAAATACTATTTTTATCATTTTTATTTAAAAAAGTTTGTGACAGTAAAACCATGCATAGATCAACATTATGACGCTTACAGTATTTTGGAGAGCATTTTAGATTTCACGCAAATATCGCTCAAACACTACCATTGATTGACAACTTAGGCGATTGGTGACCGCGGGCTAAGCTAGTCGACCGAAGTCTTCTAGCGTACACCCCGGTTCCATCAAACCCATCTTTTATGGGTGCCTTCGTCCAGTGAAACTGGAATGGCTGCCTCTTTTCGGGAGAGGCTTCGAGCTTAGATGCTTTCAGCTCTTATCCACAACAGCGTGGCTGCCCGGCGACTGCCTTATCAGACAACCGGTTAACTAGAGGCTACAGCGTCCCGTTCCTCTCGTACTAGGGACCCTTTCCCCTCAGGCAGCCAACACTCCCAGCAGATAAAGTCCGACCTGTCTCACGACGG
>Ga0123356_10000747_pt1 | contig 35948 bp, 34 predicted proteins | sample TergutEmb28metaG_2_FD_92546 | JGI IMG/M metagenome (GOLD analysis project Ga0123356, IMG submission 92546) | Embiratermes neotenicus P3 segment gut microbial communities from Petit-Saut dam, French Guiana - Emb289 P3 | ecosystem: Host-associated > Arthropoda: Insects > Digestive system > Gut ...
CTTGCTTCGCGGCTGTTCTTGTTCTCTAAAAGTGAGAATTTAATCGACCGTTTTTTTCAGGCGTTTTGCGTTCTTTGCAAGAGAAATTGTGAATAATCTATAATGGTAATCTTTATAAATTTTCCTTGCGCAAATGAAGTAAATTAACATATAATGTAATAAAACAGGTAATTCATATTAACTAAACAACTGCCTGAAAAAAACGGTCGTATATTTTTAGCGATTTGGTAGCAGCTACCGGTTTTTCAACAACCCCGCGAGCCCCCAACCCCTATTCCCTAAACCCCAGCCCCCACTTGCTCTGGTAGCACGTTTTACGTAGTGCCTCGATTCTTTTTCTCCTTTGTGCTATATTTGAGGTATGATGACTATTGAACAAACGGTTACCATACCGGCTGACTATCGGATTTTTCTCGAATTGCCCCGTTCCATTCCCATTGGCGCAAGGGCTAAAGTTTCTGTAGCCATTCCTACTGTATTTGACAGCCAAAGTTCCAGCAGTCCTAATAAAAAATCGTTCAGGGGAATATTGAAAGGCAAAGGCATTACCGTTGATCAATTCCGGGAAATGCAAAACGAAGATAAAACCCTTGAAGAAGCGGCAGAAAGCCGTTTGTATTCTGAAATAAGGTAAACTCAATAAATGAATTATGTTCTTGACGCTTGCGCACTCATTGCTTTTCTTGATGATGAAGAAGGAGCAGATATTATCGAAGATTTGCTTGATAAATCTGCTGCCGGTGATGTTTCTGTTTACATGAGCATTGTCAATCTTCTTGAAGTCTATTACGCCGAATTGCAGGCAAAAGGTTCTGCAATCGCTCAAATTGTTCTTGATATGGTCAACAATTATTCCATAAAAATTGTAAATACAATTTCCGAACAGATTTTCAAGGAAGCCGCCCGCCTTAAAACCACATTCAAAATGTCGCTTGGCGATTGTATCGGTATCGCTACAGCCATTGAGCTTTCCGGACAATTTGTTACATCCGATCATCACGAAATTAATCCAGTTGCGGCGAAAGAGACTAATCTTATTTTATGGTTTAGATAAATCAATTAACATTGTTAATTGTTCACTGTCCTCCCATCAATTTTCCATCTGCGTCATTCAACAGCGGATAACCCCTGCCTTCGATACCGGCGAAGTTCCATGTGTTGGTGATACCGCCAAAGCCGCCGGAGACATTGTTAAAGTTCAAAGTGTGAAGCCAGAAATTAGCGGTCAATAATGTTGCAAATGATAAGTCCTCGCCGTCTCTGTTAGCAGCAAGCCTTTCTGTGTGAGTACCGGTAATATCAGCAGGGCTTTCTATATTCCCTAAACCCCAACCCCCACTCTAGCAGCTATCACTTTTCCCAGAGGCGCAATTCGGCTCTGAAAGCAGTTTGTCCATTTTCTTTTTTACGGCCTTCAAAAGCAAAAGCATAATCAGCGCTTGCATTTTCCGGACCTTCTTCGTTATAAATGGGTACCGAGAAAAGCTCTACAGTTTCACCTTCCAAAACTTCGTTCAGGTAATTGATATCAAACCGCATTTTACCCGACTTTTCCAGAAGTCCAGGTTCCAGAGTATCTTCTATCCATTGGATATAGCGGACATTGTTAACATGCCCGTTGAAATCAATATCGGTGTAAAGCGCTTTTCTCTCCGCGCACTTGTGCAGACTGCTGCGCTCAGGAAGGCCTGAAGCTCCGCTGTCTTCCGGTCTGAGCGCTTCCAGCCCTTCGTTACCGGGCAGACCGCCCATTACAGCCTGCGGCCTTAGAGGACGGCGTTTTTCAATATCTACTATTAACCAGGCGCTGCGTGCAGAAACACATGCAGTATCATTTTCATCCCTTATATCATAATCACGGATAGCAAAGAGTTTATCCCATCCTCGGGGCCAGCTCCGGACAGCGACCGTTTCACAATAGCCCGGGCGTTTGTTTACAATTACAGACATCCGCGAAAGGATCCATACCTGGCCTGTTTTGGCCATAGCCTCGCGTCCTACCCCCAAATTCTCGGCATGACTTATTGCCGCTTCCTGGAAATAGTTAAAAATCGTGTCCAGGGTTAAACTGTCCGATTTATCTATCGCGCCAAACCGCACAGTGACAGCTTCGCGCCAAACATCAACAATTCCTGAACCAGCCGCCGAGCCGACAAACGGCGTAAGATCCCGACAGGTGCTTTTTATATTTTCCGTCATAATTGGATATTAACGAAAAAACCTGCCGGCATCAAGGTTTTTGCAGGATAAATCCCGCGTATTTTTGCAAATAACTGCAAAATATGTTAAAATTTACATTGATGTACACAAGGGACATTTTATCCCCAAGAGCCTCGCCTGTAGAAGACGGGAACCCTGTAATAGGAACATGGGACAGGGCTTTTGAGAAGGTTGACTTGCTTGAAATTCGCAAACCCTATGGGTTTCCCCTGCCGCGCTGGGCGAGGTACTGCCGGATAAAAGAATGGCAGTCTTTCAGCGCCCATGACGATTCCTATTCCCTGGAAGCGATCTTTTGCAATGTAAAATTTTACAGAATGGCTCAGGTTATTCTATATGACAAAAAAAACGAGCAGTACTTTATTTGCAGGAAGATAATACCCGGTACCGGCTGGCAGCTTCCGCTTAGTCTTGCGAATTCTTCCGTGGACAGCCATTCATCAGGTTTTTTCTTCCGCATTCACAGCTGGCTGGATGCCGACAGCATAAGTCTGGACATTAATATAGAAGCAACTCGCAAAAGACCCTCCTTAACTGTTCATCTTGCATATAACGTAGGAGCCAAGAATGTTACTCCGATGGCAGTTTCACTTGGTTTTTCGCACAGGCGCACTATGTATGCCTATAAAACGCTTGCTCCGGTGCGCGGTGACATTGTTTTTGCGGGGAAACATATCAGCGTAAGAAGGGAAACATGCTCGGGATTTTTCTGCGATTACAAGGGTTTTTTCCCCTACCGCATGCACACGGCAATTTGCAAGGCAAGCGGTTTTGACGGCAATAACAGGCGTTTTGGCTTTCATATTGCCGAAAATCAAACAAGGGAAACAAACAAGAATAACGAGAATGCATTTTGGCTGGACGGAAAATTAACGCCGCTGCCGCCTGTTCTAATCACAATGCCTAACGGCCCGGATGCAAAATGGGTTATTCAGGATGTTGAGGGAATGGTAGATTTGACATTTACTCCAAAACATTTAAGTAAAAGCGGAGCAAGGCTAGTTTTTACAAAAGCGGATTTTATCGCTCCGCTTGGTTACTATAACGGGGTACTGGTCAATTCCGCCGGAGAGAAAACACAGTTTAAAAATCTGTTTGGAATGGGAGAAAAACTTTATTTACAGGTGTAACAATGGCTAAAAAAAATAACGCGTCTTCGAAGAATGCAATTTACGCTCCTGGAGAACTTGGCCGTGTCCGCGATAAGCTGGGCGTAACAAGTGATGCGGAAGCCAAAAGAATGGCTCAGCTTCTTGGCGGCGAAGTAGGCACTGAAAAAGCTGCAGATACCGATTCGGCGAAAAATAAAAAGAACCCCGTGGTTGGCGGATCGAAAAGAAGCATCCGCAGGGTGGATACTGCAGCGGATGATGATGCAGGCTTTGGGAGGTCTAAATCTAAACGCTCAGGACCCTTCCCCGGAGACGATCCTTCGGTTCCGGCAAGACTGAGTTACGGAGAGAGGGTAAAAATTGATCAATATGCAGGCCAGGTTGTATTTGAGATAAAAAATTCCATGCAGGTTCTTGCTTCAATTTTTTCATTTTTTAAGGAGCCTGTTGATTATGTCAATCCGCGTTTTGTAACAGTGCGGATGAACGAATACTACGGCAAACTTGAGCGGCTTGTAACAGCGTCAAGGAGCCTGTTCCCAAAAAGCAATAAAAGAAGAAACAATCAGTTAAAAAGAGCGTCTATATTTGTGTATAAAATACTTGATACAATCCGCAGCTGGGATATTGAAAATATTGCAAAATGCATTGCGGAAATACAGGCGCATCCGCGTTCCGTTAAAGTTACTGATTTTTCCGATATCCTGCGCGGGATATATAAACCCATGTTTATTCTGGAAGAATTAAATATAGAAATATAAAATCCGCATTTAAATTGATATACAAGGTTTTGTATATAGAAAGCCCGATGGATGCAAAAGAAAAGTATCAGGATGTTATCCGCAATGTTATCGCGTCTCTTGCTGATGTACGTAAAAATGTTCATTTCGGCCTTTATCCGCTTATAATGAAACTAATCTCTGATCGTTATATTGTTTACGAACGTTTCTTTACAGAGAGGCGCAGGCGTTATATTGCTTTTCTGAATATCGCCGAGACCGAGCAGTTAAATGCTGAAGATTTAAGCCCCCAGCAGATTGAAAACCTTGATGTTGAATCTCTGCAGAAAAATATAGACGAAAATGATACCGAAGATGATGAAGAATCCGGAGAAGACAGCAAAGAAATCGAAGAAAAAGAAGAAGATCCAAACGATCCAAAAACAATCGAACGCAAAGCAAAAGAAGAAGCCGCAAGGGCGGAGCAAAAAGCGTTTGAACAGGGAAAGACAGCGCTTAATATTATTTATCCCAAAGCAGGCTGGGAAAAGCTTGATGAATATCCGGATTTATATCCTTATTTTGCAAATGTTTACAGCATGAGACACGGTTATGACTTAATTGCTCCGACAGATCCGGTTCAGCTGGTTTCTGTTTTAATGCACATACTGGAAGATCTTTTTATCGGCATGCGTTATGTTAATTTCGGCATTATTACAGGCGCGGACGGAAAGCCTGTAAAGGTAAGCGATGAACTTTCAGACATGCTTAACAACTGGCGGCGGTACATAGAAGACAGTTTTACAAGAACTTATCTTCCGCGCCTTGCTGCATATTGCAGGATACTGGAAAACTCGGAGGAATCACGGGCATCGCCTTACGCAAGAAAAAACCTGAATGAACTTCACTGGATTAAAAGACTTTACTTTCTTCCGTATTACAAGTTTGAATCGATAGGGCCACCTCCGTTTCCAAAACAGGATATTATCCCCATTTACGCTGAAGTAAGAAAGCTGCGTAAATACCTCACCGCAGTTGCCGTTGGCATTGAACAAGGCACGCGCGCCGGAGGGCCTGCGGCGAAGGCTCTCTGCAACGGAATTAATAATCCGTGGGAATCATATAATTTCCAGGTTCCAAACCCTGTTTCCAAAAGACTTGATATGGCCCTGCCGCCGGAGAAAAGACTTAACGCTACACTGGTTTACATTACCCTGTCCACTGTTACTGTTTTGGATTACCTTATAAACAACGAGAACAGCTGGGCATACGGCAGCCGCCCTGGGCCTCTTTTCAGAAGCGTCAAGAACGAGGGAATAACGCCTATGTTCGGAGTAGACGAGAAACTTGATGCGGATCAGATATTTAAAGATTCGCTGAAAAAGTAAAGTAATTAGTTTCTCATATCTAACTATAATCCGTAATCACACAGGCAGAATTTTTACATCTGTACAAAGCGCCTTTGCCGCCTCCTGCGCCATTTTTTCTCCGGCGATAATTACAGGGTATGATTGCTTTTTGGAACCAAGAGCGGCAAAGGCCGCCGCCACATTTTCCTGCGTTACAGATATAAGCCTCTCCAGCTTGTTTCTTCTGTAAGAGTCTTCTACGCCGTAAAGGAATCTGTAAAAATCAACAAGACCGTCTTCGGCGGCAGTGCGCGGCCGCGTTACTTTCGAATAACAGCCGATGATGGATTTTTCAAGATAGCTCTCATTGCTGCTTTGCCGTAAATAACTGGGCGAATCATTTTTAAGTAACCCTGAAAATATATCAAGAGAACGCAATGGATTTGGATCGCGGTATGTGGCAAAGGACATGGAATTTTCAAGACAATCACTGTTCACAAAAGCGCCGTATGCTCCGCCCTTCATGCGGATATCTTCCCATAACGCTCCGGTACTCAATTGATGCGTCAAAACCATTTCTGCGACTTGCTCTACAGTGTCAAAGGGCGCAGAATTAAGAGTTAATGCCGCAAAACCCACCTGCAGGGTTCTGGAAGCAAAAACTTCAGCCTTCGGCGCGATTTCGCCTGTTTCTGTCTTTTTAATTGAAGGTACAGGCGGCCCGAATTTGCCGAATCTTTGCGCAATTTCTCTTCCTGCAATATCCAGAGCGTTCCCCGTAATATTTGCAATCAGCCCCGCTGCATTAATTTTTTTCTGAATATCTTCCAGTTTTTTTATTATCTCATCTGTTTCCAGTTTTGCAAGATAGTGAACAAATTCAATCTGCGATATGCCGCTCCATTTTTCTTCCGCTTTTTTTGAATGTGAATTAAAGCGGCCCGCCCTTGATGATGAATAAACATGACCTGCAGGCGCAAGGCTGGAATTAATTTCATTTTTCATTTCCAGAACAAGATCGTTTATCCGCCTGCGATCTGTAAAATCAGCCTCGCTTATAAAACGCAGGGCAAGATCCAGAGACGGCGCAATTTTTTCATCCAGACATTTAATGCGGAAAAGAATCCAGTCACGCCCTGCAAGTTCAAAGCTGCCTGAAGCTGTCTGTAAATTAGCAGGCGTACCCTTTACCGCCGAGCCTGTATGCAGAACTGCAAGAAACCCTCCGGCAGTACGCGCCAGTAAACTTGACGCTTCGCCGTAATCCATTCCCGGAAGACCGACTGAATTAACAGCTCTGGAAAAAAACTGCAGCCATGGATACTCATCATACGAAAAAATATCTACAGGGAATGACAAGTCCATATATGTAATGCCGTTTGTATAAAGATCATGGCAGAGAGCCGGAACACCGCGAAGATCGTCATGGCGGCGGTGAATGCTATCACGCCGGGCGCTAAGGTCTTTCCTTGAAAGGTGCGGAATTGATGCAAGCGCCTGCGGACTGTCGGCTTCACTTTGAATTTTTTCAAGAGCCTGCGATTTTTCGATTATTTGCTTGCGTTCGCTCTGGCTTAAATTTTTCTCCCTGTCTTCAAGCATCAGCAAAAGACGTTCATCCTGCTGATGCAGGAAATCTTCTTTCGGTTCGAGTATTACAAGCGCGCGGTGAGGGTTATCAAGAAAATATTTTTGAATCAGCTTTTCAAAATATCTTTTGTCATTTGCAAGATTTTCCTTTAACCTTTCAAGCGCAGGCTGAATTAAAAGGCTTCCCCAGGGCTTGCTGCCGTGCATCCACGCCCGCAGGGAGCGGCGCATCCAGACAAGCGAGAAAGGGCCGCCGGAACGCCGTATCTCACGCTGTGAAAACTCCAGAGCCAAAAGCGCCGCTTCTATTTCATCCGGCGGGATACCTTCATCAAATAAACGGCGCAGCTCTCCCATTACTAAATTTTCAACTGCAGCGCTCATTTTTTCCGGATCGCCTTCTATGCCTCTAAGACCTGCGGCAAAAAGTACTTCGCGTATCTCTCCTTCCAGCCCCGATACCGGCGTAATATCTTCGCCTATGCCGGATTCAATTAAAGCCCTTGTTAAAGGCGAGCCGTCATGCCCAAAAAGAATTTCTGTAAGCGCTGCCAGAGCAATATTCTCGTTTAAATCTATAATATCCGAACAAAGCCATGAAAGAAAAATTGTTAGTTTACGTTCGTTTCCCGCAGGGCATGGTATATGGTATTTTCTGGGTTCATTCCAGCGCTGCGCCTTATTTATCGGATCGCAGGCCTTGCCGCCTGCAAGTTTGGAAAAAAATTCATCGTTTAAAAATGCAAGCTGTTTTTCTGTGGGAATATTTCCCGCCAGAAAAATTTTACAGTTTGCAGGCGAATAACGGCTGCGGTGAAACTCTTTTAAATCTTCCCATGTCAGATCAGGAATTTCCAAAGGGGCGCCTCCCGATTCAAAGCCGTACGGCGTGTCAGGCATTATTGCCTTTACAGACCAGTGCCCGGCATATGTATCAAGCGAAGAGTACGCGCCCTTCATTTCGTTGTATACAATTCCTGTAACGGCAAGTTTTCCGTTTTGATACTCCAGCCTGTGCCCTTCCTGCATAAATGTCCACTCCGGAATCAACGGGTGAAAAACAGCATCGCCGTATACGGACATCAGATTAAAATAATCGTGTTCATTGGTGGAGCTTGCGGGGTAAACCGTTTTATCCGGAAACGTTATCGCATTTAAAAAAGTCTGCAGGCTTCCCTGGGCAAGGACAATAAAAGCATCCTTTAGCGGATAACGCTCTGAACCGCAGAGCACCGAGTGCTCAAGTATGTGAGCCACACCTGTGTTGTCCTGGGGAAAAGTTGAAAAAGCAAATGCAAAAAGATTTTCAGCGTCATCATTCAAAACATGAAAAACTTCTGCGCCGGTTTTTTCATGTCTTGCCCAAATGCCGCTTGCTTTTAATTCATCCAAATCAATAACATCAAGGATTACAAACCCGCTGTCCAAACATTGTCCCTTTTTCATACAACCACATCCTCATCACTGTAAAGCAGAATATCTCCGTTCTCACGGGCAGTTCGAAACCACGCAAGAAAATCCTTTGCGCACGCATCGCAATCGCGCTTTGGAACAGCGCCGAGAATTTCCATTTCCTCCCGAATCATTTTTCTGCGGCCTGCAGAAACATTGGAAAGAATTTTTTCGTAGAATTCATTTTTCCGCCCTTTTAATAAAATTGCTATTTCATTATCTGTCATTGTTTTTAATTTATTCTGAATGGGACGATCTTCTGCGCCTGTAATATCATCGAGCGTGTACAGTCTCTCTTTCAGGCTCTGGCCAATTTCAGGATCGTCTTCTTCAATTTCGTTTAAAAGCCTGTCGCCGAAGGAATAGTCTCCCTGTTTTAAAATTGCCGCCAGCGTCTGCATTCCGTCAATTTTAACATCGCCTGAGCTGCCTGCTATGTGCCTTACCTTTTCTTTTAATGCTGCAGAAACCTGTTCAAGCACTTCAGGGGCAACTTCTCTCTGGTGCGCAATACGTTTTAATATTTCTGTCTTGCGTTCCGGCGCAGCGCTTCTTAAAATATCCGCAGAGAGTTTCGGAGGAATTCTGGAAATTATAAGCGCTGCCGTTTGAGCGTTTTCGTCTTTTAAAAGCATTGCAAGCTGTTCTGATGAAAACTCCTCAAGAAAACCAAACAGGTTTTCTTTTGATTCAGGGATGGCTTTGTTTAGAAGCTCCTCGCCTTTTTCCGGCCCTTTGGCGGCATAAAGAATGCGGCGCGCAGCCTCGATGCCTCCCCGGGATGAGCCGTAAAAATTGCACGGCTGCCTTATAAGCCCATAACTGGAAAACAGTGAGTGAAAATCAGAAAGTATTTCATCTTTTTCTTCGGGTTTGATTGTTTTTACAAGGGCAATTTCTTTTGATATTTCTTCTACCTGTTTTAAATCAAGCTGGGAAAGAATGCCGGCCGCCTGTTCGCTGCCAATCAATATTAGAAATTTTGCAACTCTCCGGTATTTTGACTCGGCGGATTTATGCGTTTTTGTTTTATCAGTTCCGTAAGAAGGCAGCGGTAATTTTGTTTCTTTATAAAAGGCGGGATCTTTGCCTTGCCGGCGGACGGGAATCTTCGGCTCCTGCGCCGCTTCATTGTCAGGTTGCAGGTTCATGGTTTGTTTATACATATTTATACCGTGCCGCAGTATATTTCCCATATGCAAATATTGTATTATAATAAAGTAGTAATTAATAGGTGGACAGGATAAAAATGAACAAGAGGTTGACAGCTATATCTTTAATTATTCTGTTAGTGAATGTCTATTCCTGCGGAAGCAAGCAAAATTTAATAGTAGATGAAACAGATAAAAATCTTTCCGTCATAACAGTCCAGGATGAGCCTGTAATGCTTGAGCCTATAATGCCCGAGCCTGAAATCCTGGAGCCCGAAATTACCGAACCTGAAATTGTCGAGCCAACTAGAGAAGAGCTTATTATGAGGGCATTGCATGAAGCATACCCCGATAAAATAAGACAAGTTGAATTCCGTAATGATGACTGGGCAATTCTTTTGGATAGAAGCTGGTTTTATTTTGCCGAAGGAAGGATGCTGCCGGAGCAAAGAAAAGACAATGCCGGTAATTACAGAGCCATGCAGTTCTACTTTTACCCGGCGGAATTACCTCCATGGACGGAGCGCTCTCCGGAAGAAGTTACAAGGTTTCGAAGCTGGACACAAAGCAGAAGCCAGGGCACATTAAGACGATCATCGTATTTTCTGGATGCGCTTTGGCAGGCGGCAACCAGGGCGGAAGTGGAAAGCAGGCTTGTAAGAGTCGTTTTCTTTGGAAGACGCATAAGGGTTCACAGATCGATTCAGGATATACTGGCATCTGTTGAAACGCAGATAAGAACGCTTGGAAGATCAAATCCCCAGGTTCAGGAATGGATAAACAGTATAGGACAGGTGGAAGGGTATGGGTGGAGAAACATTGCAGATACCCAGGCCAGATCATATCATTCATACGGACTTGCCGTTGATGTCCTGCCAAGAACGCTGGGAAGAAGGCAGACTTACTGGCTTTGGACTTCGCGGCACAGGGAAGACTGGTGGAATGTTTCGTATAACGAAAGGTATCATCCTCCGGTACCTGTAATAAAAGTGTTTGAAGAACACGGTTTTGTCTGGGGCGGGAAGTGGCCCTTATTTGACACCATGCACTTTGAGTACCGCCCGGAGATACTGATATTTAACGGCTTTTAAACAGTTAAAAGGATATTATAATCCTATCAGTGTCTTGAATTCTCTTTCGTCCAGGGTTTCCTTTTCCAGTAATGCGGATGATACACTGTCGAGAATTTCGCGGCGTTCTTCCAGGATTTTTTTTGCCTTGGCATATTCTGTTTCTATTATTCGCGCAATTTCTTCATCTACATATTGCTGAGTGCTTTCGGCATACTCGCGCTGGAAAGAAGGCTCCTGCCGTTCCTGCCCTGTCATACTCATGCCCCGCGACGTAAGCGCAACGTTGCGGAAACGCTCGCTCATTCCGTAATCTGTGATCATCTTCCGGGCAATGTCCGCCGCCTTGGTCAGATCGTTTGCCGCGCCTGTTGAATATTCGCCGGAGAGCATTTCCTCGGCAATCCGCCCGCCGAGTAAGATATCTATCCTTCCCAAAAGATCCGACTTTGTGACGGTATAACGGTCTTCAAGCGGAAGCTGCAGCGTATAGCCCAGCGCAAAACCGCGGGGAATAATCGAGATTTTCTGAACAGGGTCTGCGTTAGGTGTAAAGGCGGCAACCATGGCATGTCCCGCTTCATGGTATGCCGTCAGTTTTCGTTCTTCCTGCTTTAATACGCGCGTCTTTTTCTGCAAGCCGGCTACGGTTTTTTCGATTGCCTCGTCAAAGTCAATCTGGCTTACCATTTTCCGTCCCGCTCTAACTGCCAAAAGCGCAGCCTCGTTTACAATGTTTGCCAAATCTGCACCGGAAAAACCGGATGTTATACGCGCTACTTTTTCAAGGTCTACAGCCGGATCCAGCCTTACAGGCCTTGAATGAATTTTTAAAATTGCTTCCCTGCCTTTCAGATCCGGCCTGTCTACAAGCACCTGACGATCGAATCTGCCGGGACGAAGAAGCGCAGGGTCAAGAACATCGGGGCGGTTTGTAGCGGCAAGAATAATAAGCCCGCTTGTGCCGTCAAAGCCGTCCATTTCTACAAGCAACTGGTTTAGAGTTTGTTCGCGCTCATCATTGCCGCCTGCTATGTTATTAATCCTGCTCTTGCCGATGGCGTCAAGTTCATCGATGAAAATAATGCACGGCGCCTTGCCTCTTGCCTGTTTGAATAAGTCCCTTACACGGGCTGCACCGACACCGACAAACATTTCAACAAAGTCCGCTCCGCTCATGCGGAAAAAAGAAACACCGGCCTCTCCTGCGACAGCGCGGGCAAGAAGAGTTTTTCCGGTTCCCGGAGGCCCCACAAGAAGTACGCCTTTGGGAATTTTACCGCCTATCTCCTTGTACTTTTCAGGGCTCTTCAGGAAGTCAACAACTTCGACGAGTTCTTCCTTTGCTTCATCAACGCCGGCAACATCGCTGAAGCGCGTTACAATGTCACCTTCCGCCACAATGACTGCCCGGTTTTGCCCGACAGACAAAACATTGCTGCCCATATTTCCAATGCGCTTGATGACAAAACGCCAGATAAGAATAAAAAAAGCAATGGGCAAAACCCAGCTTAAAATAAAGCCAAGAACCGCGCTTCCCTCCCGCGAAACCGCGCCGTATGAAACATTATTTGCATCCAGAAACGCAATGAAATTTTCATCATAAATTGAGACTGTGCGGTATACCCTTTCCGGCTGGCCTGTATAATTTTGACGTGTAACGGCAGCTCTGGAAGAATCCCTTCTTTCGGGGTTGGTGTAACCTGTAAAATAGGAATCGGTCATTACTACCCGCTTTATTTCCCCAGAAGAAATACGCGCCTTAAATTCAGAGAAATCTATGGCCGGGTTCAACCTGTTAAGAAAGACATAGTTAAAGAGGCTTATACCGACAAAGAGAACAGCAAGATAGATAAGAAGATATTTCCAGCCCCCAAACCCCTTAAAATCCGGGAAATTGCCTCCGCCAAACGGAAACATGGGTCCGTCCTTTTTTTCATTCTTGTTATCGGGATTCTCGTTCATTTAAACCTCTTTGAAAAGTTCTATATAAGTATATTATATTGAAAAATGTAAAATGAAAACATACCTGTTTGGGGTATTAAATGAAGGAAATATGGCTTACATTATAAAGCTGTCCGCAAGGCGTAGGCGCAAAGCCGCGCTGGCTCTTGGCGGCTGTGATATAAATGCGGGTTTTATACCCTGTTGAACCTCCTGGTTCCACTTCAGTGGTTTGAACAACTTAATATTTTGTATATTCAAAATTAATGAAAACTGCTCTTGTACAATGATGTACAAGAGCTAAGGATAATTGACTTAATTTCTTATTCCAATGGTGGAGGCATACTTGAGGTATTAAATGCCACTTGATAAGTTCCATTGACGATCCAACTAGGCAGCCATACTTCAAAATAATATACATTACCATAAATTACAGGTATATAGGTAAGTTTATTACCCACACCTGTACTACTGCCATAAACCATTATTCCATTAGCATCGTATACTTTTATACCAAGATTAAAGACAGGAGGATTAAAAATAAAATGCATGCTATTATAATATGTATCTGCAGAAGCAGTAAAACTAAACCATTGCCGTCCAGAAGAAATTATTTCACCATCAAACCAGATATCTTCAAGAAGATGATTAATATTTTCTGATGGTAATATAATGGAAGGAGGTAAATTTGATTCTGTAAACGCTATTTGGAATTCCCCTCTTAAGCCAGGGTGAGACTCAAACACACAAATATAGTATTCATTACCAATTGTTACTAACCTTGAAAATGAACCTGGAAACCACATAATAGATTCTAAATCGCCTGTTCTAATTCCATTGCTGTCAAAAAACTGCACATTTCCCTGATGCATTATCCCATCACTATCATTTGTATGTATATATTGTGTATCCGATGTTGCAATAAATTTGTACCATTTAATTTCACCAACATCAACAATTTCACCATTTGTCCAGGTATTTAAAACAAGCTGTGTAACATTTTCAGTTGGCAATGTTATAGGCGGTTGTGTATTTGATGAATTGTATGCAATTCTATATGTAAAAGATCCTGTCCCCATGCTAGACCATATTTTTATATAATAAAGTTGACCGCTGACTACATTCTTTGAAAAAGAGGCAGCATAATGTATGATATTACCATTCTCAATAGAAATACCATCGTGATTATATATTCTTATACCTAATCTATTGCCGTTTTCGTTAAAGCTTGTACAATGAAAAAATTCCATATCTGAAGCGGCAGTAAAATTATACCATTGAACCATAGTATTTGATCCGTCCGAGGTAAACTCACCATCATTCCAGGTATTGTGATTGAGTTGTATAATACCATTATCAGGCAGAGTGACTGCTGGAGGAATAGTTGAATCATTGAAAGTAATTATAAATGTGTCATTACCATCAACCTGAGACATATTAATATAATATACTTGATCTATTATTACATCCCGTGAGGCAAAACCACCGGAATATACATATGATATTGATTGAATAATATTATTCTCACTATCATAAACAGAAAATCCTGGATAAATTGCAGTACCGCAGTCAATGTGAATATATTGTGTTGTTGCAATCGCGGTAAAATAAAACCATTGGTTCCCTGTACCTTCTGTCCAATCGTTATAGCTTAGCGGTATAGCTCTTTCTCTTGTCTTTCCATCAGGCGCCCACTTTGCTTTTAAAGTGACATTAGAAGTAATTATTGTGTTAAAATCCCATTCTGTACCTGTGTCTTCATTAAACCAATAGATAAAATTAAAGTCGCTTTTCTCTGGATTTTCAGGTTTGTTTGCCTTGCTTCCCTCAGTTATCGTTTGGGAAGTATTTTCAATTCCGTTATCTGCATTAAAAATTACAGTATAATTTATAGTAGCCTCGCCATTATCACCGTCTTCGCAGGCTGTTATTGAAAACCCCATAACAATAATAATGGTGACAATAATCAATAATTTTTTCATTAAACCCTCCAAAAAATATCAATTTCTACAATCTAATAGCATAGTTTTTATTATATCCTATCTAATAACACAGTGTCAAGTATTTTATAGGCTTATAACATATAAAAATGGTGTTTTCAATTAATTGCAATCTAAAAATATGTAAGAAAGGAGGCTCGTAGAGATTTGACAATACAAGATATTTTTATAGTAAATTTGAAAACATACCGAAAATTACGTCATATTTCACAAGCAAAATTGGCTGAATTATGCGATTCTTCTACCGGTTATATAGGAGAAATTGAGTCTGGCAAAAGATTTCCTTCTGTAAATATGATTGAACGGATAGCAAATGCATTAAAAATAGAGTCTTGGTATCTATTTATGAATAAACCGATAAGTTCTTCAAAACCTGGTAATCCTACAGGCCTTTCTCCTACACAAAAAAATGAATTTTTGCAAATGGCAAATACAGCTCTCTCAAAAATCATTTCAAAATTTTAGTTTATACAATTATATTAAATGTCACTTTGTTTTAAGTATAAGCCAATAGAGGCCCACACGCCATACTGCTGCCTATTGCAGATAAAACATTAAAAAATGAAAAACTTATCAATATTAACAGTTTGTTTTTTTGTTTATCCATATGTACCTCCTTCAAAACTCTACAATTTTCATCGTTTGTTGGACGACTAGATCCCTTATTACTAATCATTACTGAAAAGAAATAAGTTAAGAAAGCTGCAATGGCAAAAAAAATGGCAAGAGGAATTGAACCCCAACCTATTGACTCTAATCGCTTATACTCAAAACCTCCAGTGCTTATTAATCTATTATAAATTATATATTGAAAAATGTAAAATGAAAACATACCTGTTTGGGGTATTAAAAATAGGAGCATTTCCTGCATTATATAACTGTCTGCAAGGCGGATTTAATACCCTGTTTACCCATGGTTTTTATTCATCCCCATATTTCTTACATTGCCTAAAAACGAAGCAATGCTCGCACTGGACGAACGGACTTCAGTTACTTTCTCGGTTACTTCTGCGGATATTTCACGCAGTTTTTCCATGTCGTTATGGATTTCCGCGCTTCGTTTAAACATTGCTTCAGCGCCGGTTCTTACTTCTCCTGTCATCTTCTGTACATTTTTTAGTATAGAAAGAGTTCTGGCGCTTCCCAAAGCCTGCTCTTCTACAGCACAGTTTACTTTGGCAAAAGAAGAATCAAGTTTTTTAATCATATTAAAAATAATATTCATGGCCGATACTGTCTTTTTGGAAACATTATCTATTTGAGATATTGTCTGCTCCATTTTTTTTATTTGCGCAGAAATTGAATCTGATTCTTTACCGGACAGCTCAGCCAGTTTGCGGACTTCCCCCGCAACAACTGCAAATCCTTTTCCGGCTTCTCCTGCATGAGCCGCTTCAATTGCCGCATTCATAGCAAGTATATTTGTTTGAGCTGTAATATCAATAATAGCTTCATTTGCTTTTCGTAATGTTTCAGACTGTTCTGTTATTTTGAATAGTTCTTCGGTAAGTTTATACAGTGTTTTTTGGCCTGCTTCCGAAGATGTGCTTAGTGTTCCTGTTGTTTCATTTGTACTTTCTGCAGCAAGACGGATTGTATTTATAAGACCTGCAAGCTGTTCAATTGCAGAAGATGATTCAATTATATATGCCGCCTGGTTTTGCACGATTTTTTCAAAGGCTTCGGATTTATGATGTATTTCAGTTGCTGATTCCGCCGCATTTTCCACTGCCATCATCTGGGATTTAACTTTGGCATCCATAACATCGATATTTACGGAGATAGATTCAAGCGCGCCGAATGAATCTACTACAATTGTATTCAACTTTCTGCTTTCATCCTCACTTTTGGAAAGATGATTTTGCAATGAATCGATACTTGCGCGTAAACTGTCCCTGATTTTAATAAGTGCGTGCTGAATATCTCCTATTTCATCTGTTCTGTACTTGCCTATATCCACAGTAAAATCCATAAGCGCAAGTGATTCTGTAACCTGCAGAACGCCTTTTAAAGGAACTGTAAGCATTCTATTTGTAAACAACACAGAAATAATAACAACTCCTGCCAGCATTGCAAAACTTAAAATAATTAAACGCTGTATTAATATATTTGAATCAGTATATATTACAGATACCGGAATTGTTGATACAAGAATCCAATCAGTACGAGGTATAACAGAAGAAAAAATTATATTATTTTGATCGATAATAAAATAATCGTCAGAACCCAATATTGAATTACGGTACTGGTTCAAATTTAATTCAGTAAAAAAGTCCTTTTCCATAATTGCATTTATATCATCATGAGTAATGAATAAACCGCTTTTATTAATTATATAAACATCTTGTTCAGGAAGTTTTATTAACGATTTAAGTACGTCTCTTAAATAATAAACTTCAACATCATTAGCTGCTACGCCAATATCTTCTCCCTTGCTGTTATAAACATTCATGGAAAGCGTTATAACAATTTCATTTGAATCTGCATCCACGTAAGGTTCAGAAAAAACGATATTGCCGTTTGCATTTTTTGCTTCAATAAACCAGGAACGCAGTGTATTATCCCAGTTATCATCAGGAACCCAGAAATCTCCAAAAGCCGCAAAGCCATCCGGTTCATTCCATTTTCTGTTATTGGTAAAATAAATACATAAACTATTAGGAACATTTTCCATTATGTCGGCCATAAAACCCGACATTGAATCAGGGGATACTATTCCATGTTCAAAAAAATGCACGATACCTGCTGCGGTAAGCCTTATAGCGGCTTCCTGTTTATATATTTCTGAAATAACCAAATCCCTTGAATGAGAGATATTTTCTCTTGTATTTACTTCTATTAAATTAGAAACTATATTTCTTAAGTTATAAAAGAAAATAATAGAGAACGGTAAAGTAATGAATAAAATCAATATCAACGAAACCGTGGTAAACGGTTTTGCAAAGGATGTTTTTTTTCCGGGTTTCATGGTTTCTCCTTTCTGTCAATTAAGTACGCTAACATTTCCATAAATATCTTTTATACTTTTAGCAAGCTTCAAACCGTTCATTCCTGCCATCTCTATATTAAATATACAAAAAATTACACAAGGCATGTACAACAATATTGAAGGAATCAAAAGAGTTTTGCGCCATTTTTATCAAAATTTTACTATATTATTAGCCATAAATCTGACAGAACAAAACGGTTATGATTTGATTTTTATGGTATTCTTTTTCATAACGGCTCTCCTATAAGATTTGTGTGGTAACAAAACCTTCCAGGTTAAAACCGTTTTCATGTAGGGGGTATGTTTTACACTGTAAAACTATCGGCGAGGCGGAAGCGTAAATGACTTTTATTAATAAGGAATTAATTTATGGAAATTGAATTGAGGCTCGAAGAAGAAAGAGACTATTGGGAAGTAGAAAATTTGACAAGAGAGGCATTCTGGAATATGTATTTTCCCGGTGCAGACGAACACTACCTTGTTCATAATTTACGCAAGGCAAGTGAGTTTGTTAAAGCGCTTGATTTTGTTGCCTGTTTGCCTGCCTGCGGGCAGATCGTTGGAAATATAATGTATGCAGAATCAAGGATTATCAATTCCGGAAACGGACATAGCTCTCAGGAGCATACTGTTTTGACATTTGGCCCTGTCAGCGTGCTACCCGAGTATCAAAATAAAGGTATTGGTGCAAAATTGATAAATCATACGATATCAATAGCAAAAAAGATGGGATATAAAGCGATATTAATTTACGGCGCGCCGGAATATTATAGAAGGTTTGGATTTGCAGCATCAAAGAATTTTAACATAACAAACAAAGACGGAAAGTTCCCTGCTGCCTTATTGGTTTTGGAATTATTTCCCAATGCGCTGGATGGCATTCATGGGGTTTTTGACGAGGGGCAGGCATATCAAATTAATGCGGATGATGCTGCGGAGTTTGACAAGAAGTTCCCTGCAAAAGAAAAGTTCAAAACAGAATCGCAGGAAAGGTTTCTGGAGATTGCAGGCAAATTTTTGTAAAGCAGGTTATAAAAATTCCTATTGTGAGACTTCTATCTATAAATTTAGCTTGTGAAAAAAGCAAACTGAGTATATAATAAGTAAGGTTTTCCAGCACAAATTTAATTGAAAAAGAGTATCAATATGAATTACAAAGCAATTTCAGATTTACATAAACGTAACAAACCATTTTCCATGTTCAATTTTATCATGTTTGTTATTGGCCTTGGCCAAACAGCCGGAGCAGCCGCAATTTTTGTGTTTGGGATTGTACCAGTCATACAAGGCAAAAACAGCTTTGAAATCATTATATTACCCATGTTTCTTCTTTTCGGCGCAGCAGGCCTTGGTTTACTTTCCTTTGTAGTAATTCAAATAGTAAAATATAAAAGATGTTTTATTTTGCTGAAAAACGGCAGCAATGGCAGAGGAACATATTTAGCCAGTGATCACATCCTGATCAACCACGATCCGTTCTACAGGATAAAATACTCCTTTAGAGATGAAAACAACAGGCAGCATGAGGTAAAAACACGTTATATCTACTTCGAACATGAAATGCAGGAATTACAGCAAATGAGCACTTTCCCCGTAAAATATCACGGCAAACATGCGGTAATCGCATGGGTTGATGAGCAGCTAACATATGACGATGCCGCAGCCGGTTGTTTTGTTACACGCAAAAGGCGCGTAGTAATTACATTGAACATCATCTTTGGCGTTATAATGCTTGTTTCCTTAATCGGAACAATAGCAGGGCTGGGCACCAGGCTCTTTAACAACAGCTCAATTGACACAGCGTTTATTATCGTATTTATATTTAGTATTTTCGGCATAGCTTTTACCAACGTTGCTGCCGCAGTCATACGCAAGATGCTATTAATTAAAGATGCTGTTCTGGACATCAAAAATTCCGGCACTAAACCAACAATTTCCAAACACAATTTTTTCTGATTATGTATAGCCAAGCGCACTCATGGTAAATGGGCAATTTGATACGCATAAACTGCATAATGTAGATTCCAACCCTAACAGAGTTTTTGCGCGGGCGCGGGCCGCTTCATGGCAGGCATTAGCGTCAAAAAAATTATCCCTGTCGATATTATTTTCCCATAATCCGCCGAGCGGCGCTTTTCCTGGACAAACTTCTGCGCAAATATTGCAGTTTGCAGGACATTTTGATTTTGTAAAAGGCGTGCCGCATTCAAGAGGCGCATTAGTTAAAACCGCAGTTAATCTGAGCGCCGAGCCGGCTTCCTTTGTAACGAGCATTGCGCACTTTCCAATCCAGCCTAACCCTGACAATGTCGCTACAGTTTTATAAGGTAAAACTGTACGCAATTTATCGCTGTAAACTGCCGTTGAAGATTTCTTTGCAAAAGCCTTAAATCCCTTATTTACAAGATATTGTTCTGTTATCTCTGCAAGCTCATCAAGCCGCGCAGGCTTTGGTTTCCATTCCTCGTAATACTTCAGCATATTGCCGTTTTTTAATTCATGCATTGCTTCTTTGGAAAATGTCAAAGCCATTACAATACCATAATCAAAATATTGCCTTGTCTCTTTTGGAAGACTTCGTAAATCTGCAAAACCGACAATATTGCAGCCCTCTTGCTTCATAAGTTGGAGGATTTCCACATTTAAGTTATTTATTTTATTCTCATTCATAATATATATTTATAAGTAATTGATAAATATTAATGAACATTTCTAATCATAGTTTTACTAAATCCTTAACCCATTTTAAATATTCCATTATTCCCTTTTTTTCGTTTCTCAAGTTTTTGCTCCTATTATAATCATATTTCATTATTATCATTATTAATAATTAATTACAGCACGGCAAACGTATGAAAAAGAAATAAATTGAAAAAATAAAAAAACCCTTGACAGAAAAACATAACAACGTTATAATAACAATGTTATCTATAAGGGGGTAATTATGGGAAAACCAAAGACTGATTTAGCGCCCAGGATAAGGGAAAAAACGCTGGAATTACTTATGGAAAAAGAGCCTGAGGAGATCTCTACAAGGGATATAGCAAAGGCTTGCGGAGCAACGACAACATGTATTTATTACTATTCTAAGGATAAAGAAACGCTATATATGGAAATAAAAATTTATTGTGTAGGAGAAATGGATAAGTTTATAAAGAATCAAATTGAAAAAAAGATAAAAAAACAACAAAAGTCAGGTAAAAAATCTGACCCATTAATGGAGATTAGAGCAGGATTGGAAGCATTCAGAGATTGGGCAGTTTTAAATCCCAGAATAGCGTTATTGGTGATGGGACGTCTAAAAGCAGACACCTTAGCTGACCCTGAAAAAATGGAAAAATACTACAAAAGCACTGTTTTTGCGAAAATTGTTTTGGATAATGCTGTTAAAGCAGGGATTATAAACAGTAAAGATACTTTACTTGATGCAAGCCTTTGTATATCCGCTCTTTGGGGCGCAATTGAATCAGTACTTCTAAACCGGACCATACCGCAATATTGGACAAAAAAAGGCGGTGAATATTTTACAAATAAAATGATCGATTTGCTTTTAACGTCTCTAACGAGGAAATCTTCTTTATAAATATCATTAATCTGCTTCATTTTATTACAATATAGATTATTACAGGTGAGAACAATACACTATGGATTATCTGAAGAACAATAGCACAAACAGCAGGTAAAACATATTGTGAAATATAATAGAATCTAGCCGAACAATAGCAGAATACTAATTTTTTTATCCATATCTTTAAAAACTTTCACATAGACGATGACGTCTTTTTGTGCCCGGTAAGGAAAATGCGAAGCATTTTTCGGGCATAAAAAATGTGGTGAAAGAAATCGCCGCAAAGGCGCTTGCGCCGGCTGGCAATTTCTGGAAACCGAGCCGCTGAACAGGAGCGCAGCGTTAATCGTGTGCTATATGATCCACTATCTGTAAATCTATACCTGATAAGGAATTACGCTGGAATTTTACCTTTTTTAGGTAATTTTTTAGGTAATTTGGCATGGCAGAGCTGGTTCGTCTGCCATTAATCATGCGCCTATTGGCTGCCTTGGGGAAATGAACCACCCCTTGTGCAGCTTTTTTGTTTTATGGAGGTTCAGCATGAAACAAAAGTTCTGCTATATAACATCAATACTCAACAGCACATGCGAAGTCAAATTTTGTATGACTCATTCGGCTTTTATTTGGAGAGCGGCATGAAAGGCTTTATATACCGTATGGGAATAAAAATCAGAGATATTGGTGAAAGATTAAACCGTATAAAAATATGTAACATCTATATTTTTTATTATCTGTCTTATTTGTTGAATCTAACTGGATTAGTGATAAAAGATTCAGCTTTAAAAGATACGTCTGTTTTCCGGAGCGGAAAATATAAATACGAATCATGAATAAAAAAGCGTAGGAGGGCCAATGTCAATAACATAAAAAAACCAGGGCAGTTGAAAAAGGAGATTGTATAAATAACGGGGTGATGGTATACGCTATCCCCAACCAGCGTAGCAGGTTCGATTCCTGTACACCCCATTGATGAAAATAAAAGTTAAAAGTCACATTTTAATGAACAATACTCCACTGCCTGATGATTTTACAGAGTCTGGTACTTCCGGCGAAGCATCAGGACATCCCGGCTATATGGATATGTTCACAAATACCTGCAATGACAATGACAGATTTAAAGAAGATGCGGCAAGATACTCAGCTGCAGGTACATGGGATGATATTAGAATTTACAATGTGCTGCCGTTACCTTTTGATATGAATACCGGCATTAAATTACAGGACGGGATATAACATGAAAGATAACAATTATTGGACTGTTTTAGGCTGGATGAGAAATAAATTAAAGCTGTCAGGCTATGAAGTTGAAGTATATGCAATAATTTACGGATTTTCTCAGGACAAAGATTCTCAATTTAAAGGTTCATGTCAATATCTGGCTGATGCAGTAGGAGTTTCAAAGAGAACTATTATATCAATTCTGGGTAAACTGGTTGAAAAAGGTTATATTCTAAAAACTAAAAGAGGAAAATTTTTTGATTATCAGGCAAGCTCCATTCATTTTCCCGGCGGAGATAAGAGTGAAGAATCTTCACCGTCCATTGGTGAAAAAATTGCACCGGTGAAAAAATTGCATCATAAAGGTGAAGAATCTTCACCGGTCACCGGTGAAAATATTTCACCCCATATTACTATAAGAGATATACCTAGTCATAATAAATTCAGCGGGTCAGAGGAGCCGCTGAAAAAAAGCTTAATTTCAAAACCAAAAGATAACTTTGAACTAACAATGGAGCAGTTAAAGCTCTACCGCTCAGCCAAGGACTGCTTTGAGATGTCAGAAAAGTCGAAAGCATTGATGTATCAGGATAAATTATCAACAGCCAGGGAAATGCAGCATTTAAAAACTCTTGTAATCCGATGCACTAACATGGCTCCAGGAATAACGGCTGATTTTATGCTGAATGTTCTTGAACACTTTAAAATAATGTGTAACGGCAAATATCGCAGCAAGATGGTTTTTACTCCGCAATCGTTAATTACTCCGTGGATATGGGCTTTAGTAATAAATTCATTGCCTGAAAATGAATCACCGGAAGTAAAAGAAATTATAAGGGGGTTATTTAAATGACAGTAAGGGGATTATTGGATTTTTTTGAAAATTATTATGGTGAAAAATATTCAGGTGTATTTTTGGATGTTATGACGGAATACTTTGCTGATTGTTCAGATGAGTTTATGAAAGCATCAGCGGCTGTAATAATTAAAAGATTTTCAAGATCATTTAATAAAGCGCCTGACCTGGCTGTTATTGAAAATAACATTAATGAAATATACAATGAAATGACAAAACTGCAGACAAGGAATGCATTACCGGAACCTCCGCAGGAAAAATGTGATTTTAAAACAGCTAAAAAATATATAACAGAAATTAACGAATTATTTAGAAAACTGGATGGAGATGTATTAGCAAAAAAAATTGAGAAAGTTATAGACGGATTATAAGATGCGCAATTAAATGTCCTCATTGAAAATTGCATTTAAAAAACTGGCTTAGAAATGGAGTTAATTTACATAGTTTTTAAAAATATTTTTATAAAAGCTATTGACAAAAATATTAAGATCTGATATCTTTAATAAAGTTGGGGAACTGGAGGAGCTATGTCCTTTAAGTCACCCCATCCCTGCCTGTATTCTGGCTGTAGTAATACAGTTCCGTCCAGTTATTTCCAAACACATTTTTATTATCCCCCTGTAAGAACAATTAATAAAAAACCGTCCGTTTCAAAAAGAAGAAATCATTCTCATGCATACAGGTTCCCTCTTAACTATAATGTAGAGGAAACAATGGATGCTGGAGGAGCATTAAAAGGAAAAAAGAAAGAGGAGGCAGGAGATAATGCAAATAAATATTTAAACCTGCTGAAAAATCCAGTAAATATCCGCCTGTGCGGTTATTTATACCGCTCTCATGTCGGGAGACAGTATGAGCGGATTTAAACTACTGCCGAGATGGCAGAATTATACGCCACTATTTCCGGCACAATATCAGGAGGCTTTTTTGAACTCTCTTACAGAATTTTATAAGGGACATGCAAAAACAGGTTCAGGAAAAACTTTCAACTATGCAGATCCAGGAGTATCAGGACGGCGTTATTTTGGAGGTGATATCAGATTAAGAACTGTATTTAAAAACGAATTAAGAAAAACGGAGGGTAAACTTGCAGATTAAGGATATATTTGACAGTACAAAAGATGCTCTTTCTATAAACGTTCCGGAACTTGGTAATATTATAACACATTGGGAAGATCCATTTACGGCTTCTATAAATCAAACTGTTATACTGCCGGATAAAAACAAAGTTGAAGAAAATAAACTATTTTTTTCAATCAGGCTTTTAATATCAACGGTTGAAAATAATATTGACCTCATTCCATATATACAAATGGATATAGTCAGTAAATTAACATCTATTGTTTGTTCAAATGCGATTCCCTTTTCTGCAGCAGGAATTGAATGCATTTACCTTGATCCTGTTCCGCAGGCGCCGGTTACCGGCGTTATTGATATAACTATTGACCTGGTCATTGATTATATTGACGATTGCGGTATTTAATCACAAAAATTACAGGAGGTTTTTATGGCAAAAATAAAAACACATGCGGCAACTGCAGCCGCAAAAGAAAAATTAAAGAACGGTTATAAGCCGTTTAACAAAAAAACGGCTATTTGCTGCAGCGGTAAAAAAGAATGCGCAGCCAATAGTAAAGGCTCAAACAGCAGCAAATAAAATGCTGTTAATAATTAATACACGGTATCGTGTATTAAAAAAACTAACGTCGGGAGACGCAAGGAGAAAAAAATGAAAATAACAGGCTCGCAAGCACATGTCTTTTTTGACAGCTTTGATGAATCAAAAATGATTTCCTATTCAGGAACCCCGCAATTAACCGCTGCCAATAAATGGTATCTGGTTTTTGACAAGGGAGCGGCAAGTAATTTACCTGTAGAAAAGGGCTTTCCTTTTCGCGCTCCGCAGGGAACAGATCAGATTGCACTCGTTGCAGGTGACAGAATTTTCCCAATTAATGAAAAACGTTTCTGTAAAACAACAGCGAGTTTTTCAGCAGAACAGGGCACTGTTGATGTATCTGACGACTGTGATCCGGGAGCAACAATTCTTGACGGTATCATAAAAATTACAGGAAGCCTTGCAGGGCTGTTCCGGTATGATGATCAGTCGGGAGAATTTGACGATGTAACAGATGAAATGATAAACCGTTTCTTCGAAATTATCGAAGATGACGGAAACGGTATTTACTCGTTAAAAGAGCGCAATGATACTCCAATATATATTCTTACCTGCCTCAATTCAAATGCCAAGGCCGGGCAGACGGAAAATTGGCTATTCGTGCCGATTAATATTTCAAGTATGAGTATGAATCTTGGCAATACGGATGCTCAAAATAAAGATCTTTCATGGTCAAAGGGTGAAGGAAAACCTGTAATTTACAAGAGGCCCAAACCGGTATAATCTTAACGCCCTGAAAGGAAAAACTCTCGCCGAGTAGGGGCAATTTTATAGGAGAGAAAAATGGCAAGATTAAAAAGCTTAAATCCAAAAAGCAAAACATTTATTTTTACATCTTTTGGCAATGACAAAGAACAGAATCCTGTAAAAGTAATATTTAAAAGCTTTCCAAGATTAAATGAAATTTACATGATAAAAGCAGATAACAATATTTTTGACGGGATAGACTTTTCAAAAGCTGCTGATGAAAACATAAAAAATAAAATTATTGAAACAATATTCAGCGCAATGATGGAAAACCTTACAAAAGGCAATTATGATTTTAAAGCTTTTTTTAAGGAATGTATAGAACATTTTGAAAATTTTGAATATGAGCAGTCAATGATTATTACCGTTGATGATTTTTGGCAGGTATTAGCCGGCGTTCCGCAGGCAGCTGAAAAAATTGCTATGGAAATATACGAATATGCCATGCAAAAAGAAGAATTTACCATGGGGGAATTGACAGCCTAGCAACGGGACTGCGCCTGCTGCTGCTGGGCAAAATAAAAGATGAAGGTATAAATGATCCATTTCCTGTGGTAATTCCGGGAGAAGCAAAACCAGTACCTTCAAACAGGGTGTCAAAATATGTAAATAATGATTTTATTCATTATTACAATTTTTACACTGACTTTAAAGCAGCGGGAGCCCCTCCCTATACAACGGGATGGCTCGAATGGCCTGAATGGATTTTACAGTTAATAAAAACTTTTGACCATGTTATTGAACAGATCAAAAGGCATTATGAAAAAGAAGCGTATAGGAGTTATAAATGATTTTTTATTTTTTGTTTTTTTTGTTTTCTTTAATTATTTTTATACATTTAACTATTACGGCTATACAGAGTATAAATACAATTATTCCAAGGACAACCGGAATCCATGGGAATTCAACAATCAGAACGGCGATTAATACAAATACAAGAAAAACAGCAATAAATTTAATTATTTTTAAAATAAAAGCACTAATTATTCCCATACTTTCAGTATTATCAGAACTACAAGAGGTTGTCAATGGCTAATCTGACATTCATTATAGAAACTGATTTAGACGAAGCTGCAAAGCAAATGAATAATCTTGCCAGAGCATCTGAAGAATTACAGAAAAAAATTGAAAAACTCGGCGAAGATATGAGAAAAACCGAGGTTGGTAATTTTATACAACAACAAAAGTTATTAACAATGGTTATGAAATCAACAGGAAAAGAGTTTGAAGGATTAATAAAGCAAAATGATGCATATGAAAAAAAAATACAGTCTCTTAAAAATAAAGGTGTAGATCCCGCTTCTGAATCAATAAAAATGCTTCAGGAGGAAATTGATAATACAAATACTAACCTGGCAGAACTCAGTACAAATACAGACAATGCCGCCCGGAGTGTGGAAGAAATAGGCAATGCTGCAGTTTATGCTGCAAAGTTAACTGTCGCGTTAGGTACAGCAATTTTCTCGATGACGCAGGAAACGGCAGAGATGGGAAGTGAAACAGCAAAAACAGCGCGTTCAATAGGAATGACAGCAGAAAGTTTCCAGGAACTGGATTATGCGGCAAAGCAAAGTGGCGTTAATAATCTGGGCGGATCTCTTCAAAAATTAAATAAAAATATGTCAGATTTAAGAAGAGGCTCCGGCTCTCTTGCCGCAGCAATAACAGGTACAAATAACGCGTTATTAAATCAATTAGAGTCCGCCAAATCAAATGAAGAAGCATTTGATTTATTAATGAAAGCCATAAAAGAAGCGCCGGATGATTTTACAAGAGCAGAGATAGCAACAGCGGCTTTTGGAGAATCCGGTCATGAAATGATTAACATGGCAATGAGGGGAGCTGATGGCATAACAGCGTTACGCGAAGAAGCAAAAAAATACGGCATAATGTCAAACGAAACAGCCGAAAACTCTGAAAAATTCATGCATGCCCAGACAAAATTAAAAACCGCTTTGGAAGGCGTTCAAATTCAATTAACAGAAAAATTATTACCTGTGATCACAGATATTATAATAAAAATTGCTGATTTTATTGCAGGTATAGATAACTGGGACATGTATTTAAAAATATTAGCTGTATCACTTGGAATAGTAACAGTAGTACTCGGCGCTTTTATGTTAGTAGTGAAAGGCGCAGCAATAGTAAAGATATTTTCTGAGGCGATTTTATTTTTATCTGGCGCATTTAAAGCGCTTACTTTAGCAATGACAACAAATCCAATAGGAGCAATTATCGCTGCAATAGCAGTAGCAATTACCATGCTAATAGCGGGAATAACAGCATTAGTGAAAAATTGGGATTATGTACAGTTGTCTATACAAAACGGACTTGCGCATCTTGAATATGGATTTAAGTGGCTTGCAAGCGTAATTAAAGAAGTTTTATTAATTACATTTGCCTATGTAAAAGCAGCCGGAGCTTCATTATTTGATTTTATACACGGAAGTATTATTAGATTTGTAGGCTTTATGCTGGATGTTATGGGGAAGATTCCAGGAATAGGTGATTCATTCAAGATTGCAGCAGATGCTGTTAATAAATTTGGCAATGCTATAGGAGATATGGCAAAGGAAGCCAGAAACTCAATTGACGATACTATTGCTGCAGCCAAAGCCGAGCAGGATGCAACAGAAGCCGTATTGAATGACAAACTAGAAGCATCAAAAAATGCTATGGCTGCAAGAAGAGCAGAACTGGATGCGAGAAAAGCGGTAATTGAAGAAGAGCAACAAGCGGAGTTTGAAGCCGGACAAGAAAGAATTGCTATGGCTCAAAATACAGCAAATCAAATAGCAAAAATAGATGCAATAACATTACGTGAAAAAGTGGATTTATTCCGCGCCGCATTGAGTAAAGAGGATATAACAGAAAAGCAGGCGCAGGCGGATAAAATAGCAAGCGTTGAACAATTTTTATTACTCCGGACCGAAATTGAGCATGAAAAATTAGATGAACGTATAAAATATATGGAAGAGCAGGCACGTATATTACTTGAAAATGAAGAGCTTGCAGCTGATGGAAGGCTTGCTATTGAAGAAGCTTTAAAAAACTCAATTGATAAAATGAGGAAAGATTCTGTAAAGCGTGAGCAGGAATTGCTTGAAGAACGCCTCAAGCCAAAGGCTGAACTTTTGAAAGAATCCAGTGAGTTATTTAAAACACTTAGCAAAGAGAACTGGGAGCTTGCAGTGCTGGGAAAGACAACAGCCGCAGCGGAGGCCGGGATAAACTCTTATCTTGCGTTTACAAAAGCTCTTGCTTCATCACCACCGCCTGGTAATTATGCAATTGCATCTAGTGTGTTAGCTGCAGGTTTGTCAAAACAGATGAAAATATGGCAAACAGATATCCCTCCCTTTGAAACGGGCGGCCGTTTTATCGTTCCTGATTTATCATCCAGAGTTGACAATATCGGCTTGCGGGTTAATGCAGGCGAAGAAATAAACATAACTCCCCGCGGTGAAGAAGGCGGGCAGGCAATTCATCAAATATTTAAAATTGAAAATCAAACTATATTCGAAATCGTAAACAGGGGGCTGCGCTCCGGAGATATATACGAGTATTCTCCAGCGTGGAATATGCAATGAAAATATTATTTAACGATGTAATTCAATACTCAGATGCGCCCAAGCAGATTAAATCACCTGCGTTATCGGACGTATACCATTTTGGCGCAGGCCTTGTTATCAATTGGACAGAGCCTGTAAAAATTAATTCTATTGGCATTGGATATACCGATGCAAATCAATTTACAGTCACATTTAATGACGGTTCTGTATTTAATATCAATTTTACAGGTAACGGCCTTTATATGCTGAATAAAACGGTAACTGCTTTGCAAATGACAATATCAAGCAGCGCATCGTTTGCAGGAAGGATTGGCGCAGGGATTGGCTGCGATATTCCTACATCTGTTACAAAAGAGCCTTCCTTTCACTCGACATCAACATCAAGAGTTACCCTCGCAGGGCAAACGATACCGGGAGCCGGCGGGTATAATTTCCGCACGGTATCCCTGGATGCAAGATATAAGATAACTCAAAAGATAATGAGCGAAATTGACGCCGGGTATAAATATACCGGCATGGACTATCCTTTCTTCCTTGATCTTACAGACGAGAGTTATAAACTCTTATTTTCAAAATTATACGCAGCGGAAAAAACCCAGCAGAGCATGACTTTTCAATCGGGAGTTCGCAGGTTTCTTTATTCACGCAAGTTTAATTTTGAGGAGCGTTTTTAATGATCAGGTTTTTAGCGGAGATTTCAAGCAGATCCGATATTGCAATACAGCCCACTCCGTCAAATGACTTTTCAAGACTAAGAAATATTTACTATCTTGATATATCACCTCACCCGGCAGGCACGTACTGGGAAGAATGGGGCGGCATATATGATAATTTTACAGGAACGCAGATTGAATTATACTACAGCAGATTTTTATCCAAGGCGTCATCCGAACAGGAACTGCTTGATACACCCTTTTCATTATTAATTACAAATGATTTTAAAGTATTAATAAATCTTCCTGTTCACCCCTGGTTATACCCTAATTATGCAACTGAATCGTCAAATGTTATTCCTTTTTTGTCTGCATTCCTTAATCCTGACAATCCGTCTAATAATATATTGCACGACGCTCCGGCGCAAGTCAGGCTTGAAATACCAAACTTTAATGTAAAATTATCAGAAAATATAAGCGGCATGGTTTTAAATCAGGGCTTTTCGATATCGCTTTTGAACAATGACGGCTTTTTTGACGATGAAGATACATGGAATTTATTCAATACGCCCTTATATCTAAAAAAGGCAGTAAACGAGAATCCCTCATATGAGGATTTTAAAACAATAAGATACGGTTTAATCGAAAATTCGCAGACAGATTTTGATTCTTTTAAAATTGACATTGCCGACAGGTTAAAGTCAATGGACGAGCCTGCGTGTAATTTAATATCAAGAAGTAATTTTCCTGTAAATATTGAAATTAATGACGATGCGATAAATAAAAATATTTCAATTGTATACGGTACAAAGAAGGTAAGCTTACAAAAATTAAATGATTCTATGTATCTTGCAGCCGAGCATGTATCGCAGGTTTCGGGCGTATTCGATGCTGACGATGAAGAATTAATATATACCTTCGATACTGATACAGGAATTATAACGATTCTGCCTGTTTTCGAAGAAGACGATAAAGAAAAAGAAAATCCGATAATACCGGAGGCCCGAACCGCTTTAATTACAGGTTATACGGATAATAACATGTGTGATGTCATTATAGACATTATTACACGTAAAACTGATATCCGGTTTAATGAAGTACACTGGAATATTGACGAAATAAACAGATACAGAAATATCTCGCCTGTTATCAACATTATAATAGATCAGGGAAGCATAAAAAATGCTGTTCAGGATATATTAAAGAATGATGTTGCGTTTTTTATTCAACAATCAGACGGCAAATTTACAATAAGAAAATACGGCGAAATATACAGAGAGCATAATATACAAGCCTGGACCATAACAAAAAGGCCTGAAAAAACCTGGAGTTCCGCGCAGCAAAACTATTTTTCATCATGTGTAATTAATTACGGTTCTTTAGACAAGGATACATTTAAAACCTTATTGTACCAGGAACGCGCAAGCGAAGCCGAAAAAAAATACAGAAGAAGGGTTACAAAAACATTTGACACCGACCTTGTTAATGAAGATGACGCAAAAGCGCTTGCAGAACTGCTTGCAAAAAGGTTTCTTATAATGAGGCAGTCAATAAAACTGTCTGTCGGCATTGATACATCCGGATATGAATTAATGGATATCATAAATTTACATATCGAAATTAATGATAGAAAGTTCAGCAGGGCAAGCAGATTCATTATTAAAGAGATAAACCCGGCTCAGGATATATTAACTCTGGAAGAAATATACGATGACAGACTGGACATTGACGGCGGATATGCGCATACAAAATATTTTGATTTTGAGTTTGACAATATGCACGCATCAACTGCGGATAATGAATATAAATTAATACTCGATGGAGGCTCATAATGGAAACAATTAAAGCAAGAATACGAGTAAGGCGCGATAATGCGAACAACTGGAATACAAATAACCCAATCCTTGCAGACGGCGAAATTGGTGTAATTTCTTCAGGAGAAAACGCAGGACGGCATAAAGTAGGCGATGGCGATACGCCATGGAATAACTTAATTTTTTCAACGTACACCCTGCCTCCCGGCGGTATACCGCGAAATGATTTGTCGCAAAATGTAGTTGACTCTCTTAATAAAGCGGATTCGGCATTGCAGCAAAACGCATTATCGGGGATTAATCAAAATATTACACAGGCTGTTAATTCCCATAACACAGCGGCATCTTCGCATGAGGATATAAGAACATTAATTGCGGATGAAACAAGCGCAATAAACCAGCAAATTCAAGATGAAGTTGCCGACATAATTAAACAAATAGAAAATGAGGCGGCTGCATTGCAGAAAGCAATAGACGTAGAAGCATTGGCAAGACAACAGGCTATTGCAGATGAAGTTATTGCACGTAATCAGGCTATTTTTACAGCCATAAATGAAGAAGCTGAAATATTGCTACAAGCTATTGAAGATGAAGCGGTTGCAAGAGACCAACAGATATCGGATGCAATTAGATTAGAGGCAATTGCACGTCAGGATCAAGTTCAATTTTTAAACTTACAGATACAAGCTACAAATGATGTACTGGAAGGCGTGCATAATACAAAATTAACCGGAGCTACGCTGACTAGAACGTTAAACGGCACTACAGAGATACAAAAAAGTTTATTTGCGGCCGGTACTGTTTTTATCGCAGGAAAAACCTCAATATTCGACACAAACGGAACGATGGGAGTTTACATTGGGGATGCTAATAGTTCAACTATTATAATTGCAACAAAAACAATAAGCCCTATAGGAACTACAGAGACACCCTTATTAGGGCAAGTACCAACAAATGCCGACTTGCCGCAAACAGCCGCTGCTGTTGAAACAAAATTCGGCAGAACGCCTTCACTGGATAATTATGTTCAAGTGATGACGGATGAAACTTTTGGCGGCGCAAGGGTTGAATGGTACATAACAAATATTGACGCATCCGGAAATATAACATGGGGGAACCCTGTCCCCATGAATACGGGTGATTTCCAGGTGCAAACAACTGCTGCTGATGCCGGGAAAATATTAATCGGCGGCGCGGTTCCCGGAACGTTTGGAGAAAGTAAAACCATCGACACGCTGCCAGTCCAAAACAGCAATAACTTGATAAGCTCCGGCGGCGTGTGGTCATGGTTTGGAGCTGCCGTATCTGCATTAAAGACAAGCGCAAAAACTGTTGTAAATGCGGTTAATGAGTTATTTGATAATAAGGCAGATAAAACCGATTCAAGGTTTCAAGAAACAGAACCTAAATCTGTTCTTAATGCAACCTTAAATAATACAACGTTACAGACATGGTTAGATTCAAGAATGACTAATAATAGTACGCAAAGATTTATTCTTACTTTAACTTCATCATGTACAGATGCACCTTTTCAAACAGGAGCTTTATATTGCACAGTTACTTATGCATCAACTAATAGAACGCTTATTGGCGTTTATTCAACTAATGGCAGAGTTTATTCTGCAAGATGGGGTTCAACAAATCCGCTAACATCTGCATCATGGACACCAATATTATATAAAGGTGATGCAATACCTATAACGGAATCATTTACAACAGGAGATTTAAATAACTATATTAGTAATGGAACATGGTGGATTGGCACTGGAGGGACATTACAGAATATGCCCAGCGGTGTTACAAATGGTTATTTGTTTGTAATTTCAAGTGCTGCAAATATTGTAAAGCAAATATTATACAGACATGGAACCATAAACTCAAATGATCATCAGCAATTTACAAGAACATTAGCGAGTACCGGATGGTCAGATTGGATAAGAATTCTTACTTTTAATGATATTGGAACTGGATCAAGTTCAGTAGCTGCAGGAAATGATAATAGATTTACATCACAGGTTAGAAAGGTAGGAAGGCTATGGCCGAATCCTCCGGTCCCGGGACAAAGAGAATTTACCGACTTAGGTGAATTTTTATTGGCAATATTAGGCACATCAACTACTAGCAATACAACGTTAAGCTCTTCTAGCAATAACTACAGTACAGTTAAAGGCTTCATTGATGAAAGTGTATACAATAATGTTTTATCAGAAAATAAACCTCCTGTAGTAACAGCAGTATCGGGAAGGGTTTTATTTGAAGTATCTTGTTTGAGCGGTGCACTTAATATTAACGCTGCTGGGAATTTTTCTTCAAAATTTGAATTTAGGGTGATTCTTCAATTCCGAGGCGGTGAAATATGGCATGGTACTGCATTAGGGAATAATAATGGCAATATACAAGTTATCACATGGAGAATGGGTGGAATTAGCTCACTTGACCCTGCAAGAATCGCACAAAATGCTTCTAATAGATTTGTAAGCGATACAGAAAAAAATAACTGGAATGGAAAATCTGAATTAAATATTGGAACTGGAGCTTCCAATGCAGCCGCTGGAAATCATACCCATACAGTCTCATCCGGAATAAACGCTGCCAATATCAATGCCGTTCCTGCTGCTTCCGATGAAAATACAACCAAGTTTGCAAATGGTAATATCAGCAGTAATTTACAGGCATGGATACAGAATTTTGCAAGAAAAATAAATGGAATAATATCAGAATTAGCAAAAAAAGCAAACTTATCACACATTCATTTAGCTTCTGATATAACACAAAATGCAACTAATAGATTCATAACAGATTCAGAAAGAACCGTATGGAACGGTATGGCTGCCGGAAGCATAAATAATTTTAAAGCGACTGTAATTAGAACACATGGTTCTCTTACTGGCACTAATACTGTGACTAGTACTATTTATGGCTCGCAAACTCCAACGGCAGGAGTATCTAATACTTCTTTTAGAATTGTAATTGATGATAATACTAGAGTGTATTATGTTCATAATCATACATCGGATACAATAAGACGATTATGTGTACACAATCAGAGCGGAAGACAAATTGCGTATATGTTTTATGCGATGCGATCAAACAATGTTTCTTCAATACGCGGAGTTGCTAACAATACTATAGACAATTGGTGGGACATAATGGCTGATGATCATATTATGATTTATATAATAGACAGAGACCCTCAAGTTCCGGTTAATCCATAATATATAACTTTTAGAACGATTAAAACTCTAAAAAAACATTGACAATCTTAATAATATATAATAAAATAAATTATTGAGTTGCTTTACTTTTTATATAAAAAGTAAAAATTAACGGCCAATAGAGGGTATAAAATGGACTTCAATATTATTGAGGAAAAAGTTAAAGAAAACAAAGAAAAAATTGGTTGGACTAATAAAAGACCTTTTATGGAATTGACAAAAATAATTCCTGATAATGAAACATTGTTTTTTGCAATCAGCGGGCTAATGAAGAAAAATGGGGTTACTGTTATTGGTATTACTGAAACTAATATATATATTGTTGCAGAACCCATGGCGGGAATGGCTTTAACAAATTCAATAATCCCGCTTGACAGGGTAACAAGCGTAGCTTCAAAAGGCGGTGTTTTTGGATCATTACAAATAGCAGAAGGAACTGTAGTGCATGTTTTAGAAAATATTTCGCCTGCGAATGCATCTAATGCTGTTTCTGCTTTTAACAAAGCTAAAATGGCTCAACCAAAACCTCAACACAGCCAGGTATCTGAGGCTGATGAATTAATAAAATTTAAAAAACTATTGGATGATGGGGTTTTAACACAAGAAGAATTTGATAAAAAGAAGGCTCAGATACTTGGTTTATAATCATAATATTCTGCTTTGCATTATATGCGATTAACATTATGCCGTTATTCGGCTTAGGTTTAATCTTAAATAAAAACTAACGTCGTGATGACGTGAGGAGTTAACATGTTTGAAAAACTACTAAACCCTGATAACGTACCCAAAGAGGTAACATCTGGTTATCAAAGACAAAACACAAATATATACGCAATTCAGATGGGTATTGACACTACAGAGCCCTATGATAATGGCGCTGGAATAATTACAATCCCTGCCGGCGACATTGTTGAAATGAATGGCGCAATGTTTAAAATTATTACCACTATTACTCTGCCAAAACCTGACCCTTCTATTGCTTACTGGATTGCAATTTCAGATAACGGTAACGCTTCCCTTGTAACAAG
>Ga0123356_10000748_pt1 | contig 35921 bp, 36 predicted proteins | sample TergutEmb28metaG_2_FD_92546 | JGI IMG/M metagenome (GOLD analysis project Ga0123356, IMG submission 92546) | Embiratermes neotenicus P3 segment gut microbial communities from Petit-Saut dam, French Guiana - Emb289 P3 | ecosystem: Host-associated > Arthropoda: Insects > Digestive system > Gut ...
CGGTAAACGAAAAAAGCGGATTTACGATAAAATCAATCACAAACTATATCAGCATACCGGCGCTGTTTTGTGGCGGGTTTTGGGTTTTAACAATGGTTCTTGGCGTAATGAACGGCATCAGGCTGCCCATGATGCTATCGGATACATTGGGCCGTTTTGGCCGCTGGGGTATTCTTACGCTGGCTATGGTTCCTTCCATCCAATCGGGCACTGGGCCAAACTTTGCTTTGCCCATAGGCATATTGTGTGGCTCCCTAGCCGCCGCGTGCGCCATTCAATGGGGATTCGAAGGCTGGGGCTTTATGTTTTTTGCGGTGTTCTTGGCTGTTTCTATTGCCATCATCATTGGGTATATCTACGGCAAGCTGATGAACGCGGTAAAAGGCTCCGAAATGGTGATCGCCACCTATACGGGCTTTGCCTTTGTGTTTCTGTTCTGTATGCTGTGGTATATACTGCCTTTTTCAGATCTTAGGCTGCGTTTGCCCATGGGGCAGGGCCTGCGACAGGATGTGCAGATGGAGAGCATCGGCGCAAGGAGCATATTGGATAATTTGCTGCGCTTTGAAATAGGCGGCGTGGTTGTCCCTACGGGCATGCTGTTGGTATTCTTTTTGGCCTGTTTTCTTGTATGGCTCTTTATGCGCTCCAAAACCGGCATAGCCATTACCGCGGGGGGAACCAATCCCATGTTTGCCAATGCTGCCGGTATCAATGTAAACCAAGGCCGAGTGTTTGCAAACATCCTATCCACAACCTTGGCTGCGGTGGGGATCATTGTGTATGCCCAGAGTTACGCGTTTTTGCAGTATTACCAATTTGCATTGTTTACGGCCTTCACCGCTGTGGCCGCTATCATTATTGGAGGAGCGACGGTAAGGCGGGCGAAAATTTTCCACGTCATCCTGGGGTGTTTGATATTCCAGGGCATTTCGGCCACCACCCCCCCCGTTGCCAACGCCCTCTTTGCCGGCACCGAACTGCCCGAAACCATACGCACCATTGTGCAAAACGGTGTGATACTTTATGCCCTGATGCAGGTAAAAGGGGGAAAAAGTAAATGAAAACCATGCAGCTTTCAAAAGTGAAGGATTTGGTTCTGGACAACATCGTTGTCATTCTCTTCGCGGCGCTAGTTATTTTTGGAATCAGCACCTCCGGCGGCGGCCTGATGGGGAACTTCTCCATTTACTTTCAAACCCTTTTCCGCGATCTGCTCGTGCGGGTGTTCCGCAATAGCTTCCTGGTGATGTCCCTTGTGATCCCGGTGATTGCGGGCCTTGGGCTTAACTTTGGCATCGTGGTTGGAGCCATAGCGGGCCAAACCGCCCTCATCTTTTTGCGTTATATGGGCCACTACTACCCCGCCCTGGGCGGCATCAGCGGATTTTTCCTGGCCCTCCTTTTGGCGTTGCCCCTGGCGGTGATGTTTGGCTGGCTTACGGGCAAGCTGTACAACAAAGTACGGGGCCAAGAGATGATTGCGGGCCTGATCGTCAGCTTTTTTGCCGCCGGTTTGTATAACTTTGTGTTTATGTTTGCAGTGGGCTACATCATTCCGGTGGACGGCTTAAACCCCATCATCATCCCCGAGAATTCCCAGGGCATAGCCGCAGGTGTCCGCATGACGGTGGATCTGGGTACCATCAGGGGTTCCATTGACAGCCTGATCCAAATACCCCTCCTGCACCTGATTTTGGTGCTTTCCATCGTGATGAAGTGCTACTTTGTGTATAAACATGTACGTGCGTTCAACAAAACGAAAGGGGTACTGGTTGTTCCGGCTGCAAGCATGGCTTTTATCATTGCTTTGGTTGTGTTGGGCGCACTGAACGTTGGCGGGAATATTGCCGCCATCCTGGGTTTGCTGGGCATCGTATGTCTTTTGGGTTTGCTGATCTATTTCTGTTTGGCGCATAAGCGCAAAAACCCCGATCAAGCCCCAGCAGGCACGACAACCGTGATATTTACCAGCGTTATGGCCGCTGTGCTTTCTTTGTGGGCCGCTTACAACATCTTTCTTAACACGGGCCTTACCAGCCCCTTGGCAGGCAGAGCGCCCGTGGTGACGGCGCTGTTTAGTGTCGCCCTCTTCCTGTTTACCGGTTATCTGATGAAAACCAAGCTGGGGCAGGATTTCCGCGCTGTTGGCCAAAACCAGCATATCGCCGAGGTAGCGGGCATCAACGTGAATAAAACCCGTATTATCGCCACCATATTGTCCACTGTGTTTGCCGCATGGGGTATGATCATCTTTTTGCAGAACATGGGCACGATGAGCGTGTACGAAAGCCACCGGAACATCGGCCTCTTTGCCGTGGCGTCTATCCTTGTGGGCGGCGCGTCCACATCCCGCGCGAGCCTACGAAACGTGATTGTGGGCGTCATTCTGTTTAACGCAATGGCCATCGTGGCCCCCGACATTGGCAGGTATGTGTTTGGTGAACCCGTCATGGGCGAGTATTTCCGCTCCTTTATGCAGTATGCCGCTATAGGCCTTGCCCTTGGTCTCTATGCATGGCGGGCCATCAAAGCCAGCCAAAACCAGAATACGTTATAAAGAGGACTGCATGAGAACAAAAAAATGGATCGCTATGATATGTGCGCTCTTTTGTGCTCTGCATATTGCTGCCCCGCAAGTTGAGGCGGAAACACATCACGGATTCTTAGTGCAAAAAAGCGTTGAGGTAACGGAAACCTTAGGAAAGATGGCTGCTAGCGAAGAATATCTATCCTTTTTCTTCATCGATCGGCCTACTGTTGGCGAGTTGGCGAAGAACATTGGCGCCGGTGATTTTGGCAAACCGGATGAAGCCGTCATCATTCAATTCTCAACGGCATCGGAAGAGTTGTTATGGCAGTTAGTGATTGCAAACCTAATGGATTACGACCCTTCAATCGATCTTTCCCTGTTTGCTGATACGGAGGTCAAGGAAATGGTGATGGCGCGGATGATCCGCAACATACCATTTCAGTTGTTAGCCCGCCATGGCCAGGCTTGGATCGCGCTGAACACCGTCGTTGCTTTGGTGGGGGAAGATGATTTGCCCGAAGGCCTGAGCGGCCAAACGTATGTGGCGCTCGTTTATCATGAAGCGCAGGTAGTTTCTCTTATTACGTTTTTTCCCAATGACAGATGGCGTTTTGTATCCTATAGTGCGCATTTCATACCCTACGACTCAAATCTGGGCACAGGAACCATACAAGAACTACTGAGCGCCGAACTTGTTGGGTGGGAAAAGATTGTTTGGGATAGCTTGCGGATCATATCGCTTACGAGTGAGGAAGTATCGGGCCTACTTTCGAAATGATGAAAAGTCTAAAGGGAACGTATTGGCAAACGCCGGTACGTTCTTTAGCTTCTAATTTCCGCGCTCATGCGTTATAATAAAGCTACGCCAAACAACAGGGAGGCCCTCATGCAACAGATCACCAGCCTGCAAAATCCGCGTGTCCGCGCACTGCGCGGGCTGCAAGACAAAAAGCGCCGCCAAATCGAAGGGCGCTTTTTGGTCGAGGGCGGCAAGCTGGTGGGGGAGGCCCTTGCCCACACCGTGGTGCACACAGTGGTGGTAGAAGAGGAAAAGGCCGGGCATTTTGTTGCCCTGTTAGAGGCGTTGTTTGCAGCGGGCGCTCAGGTGCTTGTTTCGCCACGGCGTGTGTTGGAAGCCCTTTGCGAAACCAAGACACCCCAGGGCATCGTGGCCGAAGTGGACATGCCAGAACCTCAGGCATCAGCCGGATATTTGGTAGCCATGGATGGCGTGCAGGATCCCGGCAATGTGGGGGCAATCATCCGAACGGCGGATGCCGCGGGATTCGATGGTGTGCTGCTAGGCCCCACTTGCGCCGATCCTTTCGGAGCCAAGGCCCTTCGCGGGAGCATGGGTTCAATCTTTCGTGTGCCGGTGATTCAAACAGAGGAGCTTGCCGAAAAGTTGGCGGCTCTGCGCAGGGAAGGATATGCCGTGCTAAGCACCCAATTGGATGGAGAAGATTTTTTTGAGCGGGGCCCGTTGCCAACCAAGCTGGTGCTGGTGATTGGCAGCGAGGCCGAAGGCGTGTCCGCCCAGATCAGAACCCTGGCCACCCACCGCCTGCGCCTACCCATGGGCGGTGGCGCGGAATCCCTAAACGCGGCGGTGGCGGCGGGGATTATGATGTATGATCTATCGAGAGAGAGGGAATGACCATGAGCGTAACGCTAGCCGATGTCATCCGCGCTAGGCAGGTACTGCACGGTGTTGTGCATAAAACCGATTTGGTGCCCTCCCAGGTACTCAGCGGCGAGGGCAGGGAAGTCTATCTCAAATCCGAATCCCTTCAGCAAACCGGCTCTTTTAAAGCCCGGGGCGCTCATGTGCGGATTGCCGGGCTAAGCAAGGAGGAGCGTGCCCGTGGGGTGATCGCCGGTTCGGCGGGCAATCACGCCCAGGGTGTGGCGTTGGCGGCCCGCCATTTTGGTGTGCAGGCCACCATCGTGATGCCCGAAGGCGCTCCCCTGGCCAAGGTTGCAGCCACCCGTGAGTTGGGGGCCAAGGTGGTATTGCATGGCGGCGGTTACGACGATGCGTACAAACACGCCGTATCCCTGCAACAGGAAACCGGCGCGGTGTACATTCATCCCTTTACCGATCCGCTGGTGATCGCAGGCCAGGGGACCGTTGGTTTGGAAATCATGGATGATCTGCCCGATGCCGATACCGTGGTGGTGCCGGTGGGCGGCGGCGGGCTGATTGCGGGGATTGCCGTAGCGGTAAAGGCGATGAGTCCCCAAACCCGGGTTGTGGGTGTGGAGGCCAGCGGCGCGGCCAGCATGCGCGCATCGCTGCTGGCCGGACGGATTATATCGTTGGAGCACAGCAACACCATTGCCGACGGCATCGCGGTCAAAACCCCAGGTGAGGAAGCTTTTGCCATCTGCCGGGAGTTTGTAGACGAAATCGTAACCGTGGACGACGACGAGATCGCCCAAACCATTTTGTTTTTGCTGGAGCGCTGCAAAATCGTTACCGAGGGTGCGGGCGCGGTGACGGTAGCGGCCATCATGGGCGGCAAGTTTGATTGCCGGGGCAAGGTGGCCGCTGTGCTCTCCGGCGGGAATATTGACGTAACGGTGATCTCTAACATCATCGACAAGGGCTTGCTGAAGGCTGGCCGCCGGGCCAAGATCCACACCGTGATTGAAGACAAACCCGGCCGCCTGAACCGGGTGCTCAAAGTGGTGTCCGAATGCGGAGCTAATGTGGTATCCGTGCAGCACGACCGGGCTCATCTGGAGGCGGGCATCGGCCATGCGCTGCTGGAACTTGTGTTAGAAACCCAAGACAGGGAGCATGTGGGCCGGGTGGTTCAAGCCCTGGAGCATCAGGGGTTTCGTATATCATGAGCAGAAACGCTTATGACCTAACCCAGGGGGGCATCCTGCGCAAGCTGCTGCTGGTGGCCGTCCCCATCATGGCTACCTCCTTTATGCAGATGGCTTATAACCTTACGGACATGTTTTGGCTGGGCCGGGGCGTTAGCAGCGAGGCCGTGGCCGCCTCGGGCAGTGCGGGCATGTTCCTTTGGCTCTCCATGGCCCCTATGCTGGTGGGGCGGTTGGGCGCCGAAATCGGCGTATCTCAAAGCCTTGGCCGCAAGGATATGGCCGCCGCCCGGGGGTATGCCCAAAACGCCATCTTTTTGGCGATGGTGTTGGGTTTGGCCTATGGGCTGCTGCTGATGCTGGGCAGCGAGCCGCTGATTGGCGTGTATGCCATACAGGAGGCCAGCTTGGCCAATAGCGCCGCGGCCTACCTGGCCATCGTGGGCGCGGGCATCCCCTTTCAATTTGTAAGTGCCGCCATTACCGGCATATTCAATGGCTCTGGCAATTCCAGGCTTTCTTTTTGGGCCAATGCCACGGGCCTGGCCCTCAACATGATCCTGGATCCCCTGCTGATCTTGGGGGCGGACTGGGGCATTGTGGGCGCGGCGGCGGGTACGGTGTTTTGCCAGATGGTGGTGTGCGCCCTGTTTTTGATATTCCTGAAGCGGCACAAAAAGCGGCCCTTTGCTGCCTTTTCACTGCGAATCAAGCCGGCATGGAAACCCACGGCCCAGATATTACGCTGGAGTGTGCCCGTGGGCCTGGAAAGCGGGCTTTTTACGGTGCTCACAATGGTCACCACCCGTTTGGTGGCTGGCTTTGGCGGTGAAGCTTTGGCGGTATCCCGGGTGGGCTCCCAAATAGAATCGTTGTCCTGGCTGATCGGCGGTGGATTCGGCAGTGCTGTGACTGCTTTTGTGGGGCAAAACTTTGGCGCGGGCAAGTGGTCCCGGGTACATCGTGGTTTTTCGATGGCGGTTTGGTCGATGGTGGTTTGGGGCGCGCTGGTTACCGTCCTTATGTTTTTTGGCGGAAGGCAATTGTACGCCGCTTTTTTGCGGGAGCCCGAAATACACGCCATGGGCGCCGTATACTTACGGATACTGGCCCTTTCCCAGCTGGCCATGTGCCTGGAGGGCATATCGGCCAGTGCGTTCCGTGGTGTTGGCAAAACAGTGCCCCCTGCGGTGATCTCTATTGCTTGCAATGTGCTGCGGGTGCCTTTGGCGTACGTGCTGGCATCTACGGAATTGGGGCTTAACGGCGTGTGGTGGGCGATATCCATAGGCGGCGGTGTGCGCGGCCTGTTGATACTGGCCTGGTATTTGCTGCACGCGCGAAGCCAGCCCAAGGCCGACGTTGCCCCGAAGCAATACTTTTGTGTTGACACGCCGCAAAATGGCGCGGTATAATGCAATCAGCGGATGGGCTTTCTATCAATGGCCCAGGCTACTTGCGGTTGCGGTGTTCGAGCAGTGCAACCGCTTTCCTAATCTCAGCGATAAGCCGCGCAAGTGCGTTCATCAAGCCGATCAGGTTTCGCATCAGGCCTCACCTCCCTTCCTCCCTGGACGAGGGGAACGGATACCGGTAAAGCCCATCCGTCGGCAGCCAAGCGAATGGCTACACAAACAGAATAGCACAGATTTCGACAATTGCGTATACAGAATGGAGATTGCACGGTGAAAAGTACGGCCTATCCGCTAGGTGTTTTAAAACAATACAAGTACGTGGTGGTGTTCGCGCGCCATCAAAACCGCTGGGTGTTTTGCCGCCACGCCACCCGCGCTACCTGGGAAGCCCCTGGTGGACACATCGAGCCCGGCGAGGCCCCGGAGCAGGCCGCACAGCGCGAGCTGCAAGAAGAAACCGGCGCCATACGATACTCGCTGACACCGGTATGCGATTACTGGGCTTGCAGGGAGCCTCACGAGGTGCAATACGAATGTGAGCGCATCACCCACGACAATGGGCAGGTGTTTTTGGCGGAGATTGAAGAGATGGGCCCGTTGCCGCCCGGCAGTGAGATGGGGGAAGTTGCGCTTTTTGATGATCTGCCGGAGCGCTTGACCTATCCGGATATTGCGTGGGAGATCTTCCCCGCAATATCCCGCGCCACCTTGATGCCGGTCACCGAGGCCTGCATCAGCCCCCTGGTGATGCCCGCCCCATCGCCGATGGCATACAGGCCCGACACCCCGGTCTCAAACCGGTTGTCCACCAGCACCTTCGATGAATAAAACTTCACTTCCACGCCGTATAGCAGCGTGTTTTTGCCGTACAAACCGGGCGCGATATTGTCAAAGGCGCGAAGGGCCTCAATGATGGAGGTGAGGTGGCGCGGCGGCAGCACAAAGGATAGATCGCCGGGCACCGCCGTGGACAGGGTGGGCCTGGTGGTGGAGCGGGCCAGCCGTTCGGTTGTGGTGCGGCGACCGCGAAGCAAGTCGCCCAGGCGCTGCACCATGATCGGCCCGCCGGTGAGCATGTTGCCCAGTTGGGCGATGTAGCGGCCATACTCGATGGGTTGGTCAAAAGGCTCGGTAAAACGTGTGGATACCAGCACCGCGAAGTTGGTGTAGCCGGTGCGCAGGCTGGGATCGCCATAGCTGTGGCCGTTCACTACCGCGATGCCGCCCTCGTAATGCTCCTCGGACACCACGCCGCCAGGATTCATGCAAAAGGTGCGCACCTTGTTTTCGTAAGTGTCGGCGTGGTACACCAGCTTGGCCTCGTACAGGTGCTCGGTAAGGTGATCCATGATAATATTGGGCACCTCCACCCGCACCCCGATATCCACCTCGTTGTTGCAGGTTTGCAGGCCCATTTGGCGAATCTGCTGCGAGAGCCAGGCTGCGCCTCCACGGCCCGGCGCGGCGATGATGTAGGGTGCGTGTACGGTTGTGGCCTCGCCCTTGTGTGGCTGCAGGCGGACGCCAGTGGCCCTGCCATGCTCCACCAGGATATCCAGCGCCTCGGTTTGCTCTAAAAAAGTGGTGTGGGTTTTGCTGATTAGATGATCGTGCATGGCGGAGAGCACAACGCCGGCTTTTTCGGTGCCCAGGTGCCGCACCGGGCAGGGCAGGAGCTGGATGTTGTGGCGCTGCGCCTGATAAGCGATCTCCGACACCCGCTGGTCGTCCAGCCCGTGCACGGTGTTGGGCGCGCCAAAGCGCAGGTAGATACGATCCGCGTCGCGGATCAGGGCCTGGGCCTGCTCCTGGCCCAGGTAATCGGTGATGTGGCCGCCCACCTCGTCGGACAGGGACAGCTTGCCGTCGGAGAACGCACCCCCGCCCGCCCAGCCGTGCATGATGGCGCAGGGTGTGCAGTTGGCGCAAGTGCCGGTGGTCCGCGCCGGGCAGGTGCGCTTGGCGATGGCCCGGCCGGTATCGATCATGAGTACGCGGGCTTGTGGCTGGAGCGAGGTCAATTCCAGCGCGGTAAAGATGCCGGCCGGGCCGGCGCCTATGATGATGGCGTCGTAATGGTTTTGCATGGGCATAGTTGCACCCTCTCAGACAGATTGAAGGCCCCTGCGCGGGGCCTGTGAACCGAGGGAACTATAGCATATCGGGGTGGGGAAGTCAAGGCTGCCTACCGATAATACGCCAACAACAACGCCACCAGATCATCCCGCTGATCGGTTGCGCTGGTTTTAAAAGCAAAGGTTTGCAGATACCGTTCGTTGGTAAGGTTCACAAGCCCGGCCACGGTTGTGTCAAAGCGCTTCCAGTAATCGATCTGCTGTGCGTAGTCTTGGGCAATGCCCGCCGAAAACCGGGCGCATAGCGCGTGGTACGCCTCCGGGTCGATCTCACTGAGGGATAGGGCGGCGTAGCGAAGCATGGTGAGCGTGCCGCTGTAGGCTATCGACGGGTCGTCGGAGGCAATGCAAGCTAGGTACGCCACAAAGTCAGCCTCGGCCTCCCGGGCGATGCCCCGTTGATGCGCGGCCTCGTGGGCGGCGGTGTGGGCCAGTTGCGAGGCCGGTATGCCGGGATTGAGCAGGGCTTCGCCGGTGAAGGGGATGTAAATGCCCATGATGCGCATCTCACTAAAGGCCTCGCCCAGGGCGGCGCGCTTGGGCGGTGCGTAATTGCCGGCCAGGAAGGGGTAAGCCCCAGCCAGCGCGCCGTATGCGTCCGAGACATTGGCCAACAGGTCGTCCAGCGTGTCGGATAGGGCAAACGCGCCCCGCCCATCCTCCTGTGCTTGCGCGCGCAGGGCCAGCGCGTCCTTTAGCAGGATATTGCACAGGGCCGAGAGCTCGGTTTTGCTGGTGGGCCGGAGCTGCAAATCCGTCGCGTCGGCAAAGGGAACGCGGGCGAAGTGCAGCCCCCAGCTCAGCACAAATACCGCGTACAGCGCGCCGGATACGCAAATCAAACGATACAGGCAGCGCAGCAGCGGCCTGGCGCTGAAACCCAGGATGGATTGGACGGCGCGGATCAGCAGCATTGCTCCAGCGCACACGATAAAAGTGATTGATAGTTTTTCGGCCAGCGCACTTTCAAAAAGCCCGGCGAGCTGGCTCAACCGCGTGGCCCAGATTGGATACAGCCGCCGGGAGAACCAAGCCTCCACCATCTCGGGATGGCGCGCGCAAACGCGCAAGGCAAGCAGGGCTAATGGCGCGGGCAGCAAATAGAGCAGGCGCTTGCTCCAACGCGAGATGCCGCCCATTGCCCATCACCCCCACGATAATTTGCATACGATCAGTATAGGCATGCATGCATGGCTTCACAATACGCCAAATGATGGACAAACTTGCGCGTTGGAAACAAACGGCGTATACTGATAGAACAAAGCCAAGGTCTCATGGCATGTTGCGGGGCCTTGTTTGCAAAAATTACGTGGGGGAATCGCATTGAAACTGGGCCTAACCACCGCGGCATATTACGGACGTTTGGAAACCGAGGAGGCCGGGGCCCTATTGGCCACTATGGGGCTGGATTGCTGCGAAGTGTTTTTGGAGTGCGGAAGTGAGTACACCGCTGAATTTGGCGCCTTGGTTCGGCGTGAGCTAGGCGAATTGCCCGCCCATTCGGTACATCCCAAGGGTACGCAGTTTGAAGACGGGCTTTTTGGCAGATCGCCCCGGCAGCGGGCCGAGGCCCTTCGTACCTTTGAGGGCGTGTTGGCTGCCGGCCGCGCGATAGGCGCAAGTTTGTATGTGTTTCATGGCATAGGTGATTTATTCCGCCGGGGCGCCGGGCCCAATTTGCAAACCCATGGCGGCATGGTGGGGGAGCTTTGCCAGGGCGCGCGGGATTATGGCATGCGCCTGGCGTGGGAGAATGTGTGGTGGTGCCAGATGGCCAAACCCGAGCATGTGGCCATGGTGCGGGATGCCCTGCCCGAGGTGGGCTTTGTGCTGGACATCAAGCAGGCAAAACACGCCGGTGTAAATCCGCTGGATTTTTTGCCGGTGATGGGTGATCGTTTGCTCAATGTGCATGTGTGCGATATGGATGCAACGGGTTCCGTTTGCCTGCCCGGGCGGGGGGTATTTGATTTTGAGGCGTTTTTTCGGGCGTTGCGTGATCACGGGTACGAGGGGCCGGTGATATTGGAGCCGTATGCCCATTTGTTTGAGAAGCAAAGCGAGATTGAGGACGCGTTGGCGGTGCTGCGTGGGGCGATGGGGAGGTGAAAAGTGTTCATACTTTATACTTGCATTTTGCGATTTAACATGTACAATAAAAGCGGGTGGAGAGATTCCTACAAGGTGGATGAGTTTAGCCCCGTGACTATATACACGGGGAGGTGAGGCCGGAATGACAGCCGAAACGTTTTATACGCTAAGCGTCGTCTTCTCGGTACTTGGCCTTCTGATCGCAGTAGCAACGCTCTGTAAGAAGAAGTAAGCAAAACCGCCTGTAGCGACCACTACGGGCGGTTTCTGCTTTTGGCTGGTTTTGCACGGGGTGCGATCCACCTTTGAAGAAGTCGATCTCTCCACCTGTATTCTACCACATTTTTTCGCAAAATACAACGCTGGCTCGATTATTTTCCGCCTAAATACTTCTCAAACTTCGTCGGGCCAAGTATCTCATGGGTTACAAACTCACCATTATCAAAAAAGCTATACGTAGTAAACGGGGTGGGCGCGTTTTGCGCTTGCTCCTTTGTTTCGATTTTGATGAGCTTTACGCTCATGTCTCTTTTTACAGCTAGCTCTTGAATGAGGGGCGCGTATTTGTCGGTGTGGGGGCATTGATTCGTGTAGTAGAGCACCATGCCCTTTTCGTCGATGTGCGCCTGCTTTGCGCAATCCTTGAATTGAGGCATGGGCGCACTGTTATCAAAGGGGAGGTAGTACAGCACAAAGTAGGGCGGCGCGGTGTCCGCCGCTATAAAACCCTTGTGTTTTAGATAGCCGGGATCGGGGAGAAAGCTTCTCTTTTTTTCGGATGCCACGATGGTCAACCCGCGCTTGCCCTTGGCCTTTGCATCCTCAATGCACTGCGCCAACAGCTGATTGGCAAAACCCTTGCCCTGGAACTGGCCCGATACCCACAGGCAGTTGATGTGCATGTAGTTGTTTGCCACAAGGGGGCACCAGGCGTTCTCGGCGGGGATGTATTCGATCAACACCTTGCCCCGCTCGTCCAGCCGCCGGAATACCAGGCCATCGGCGAAGGCGGCTTTCATCCATGTCTTTTTGGAGGAGACGCAGGTCTCGCCCTTTTTATCGGAAATGGCGCAGCAGATGTGCTCCCGGTCGATATTGTCCGGGGTGATGGTGATGATGTTTGTGCTCATGGTGGGCTTTCTCCTTTATTTAACTTCGGAAATCGTCAGCTTGCGCGTGATTGCGCCTTGCTACCAGCCGATTCCAGCGCATGATTTCATTATTATGGCTGGGATCGTACTTGTCCATGATTTTTGCCCATTGCTTTGTGACGCGGACGCCGTCGCCATCCAAATCGTCGCCCATTTCGATTGAGAACAATTTGGTTTTCTCAAAGTGCCAGCGCCACCAGTCCAAAGAATGAAAATAATAGAAGTCGGGCCACCAATCCTTCTCCATTTCATCGGGAACTTTTCCGCTAAACTCCTTGTCCGGCCCCCAAACCACAAGCCCAAACTGGCCTTCCGGGCGGAGCAGATGAGCCATATGATCGATCAGGTAGTTATCTGCCGTTCCATACATCTGGAAGGAGTTGATGCAGACGATGGCGTCGAAAAAATTATTCGCATAAGGCAAGGCATGGGCTTCGCCGTGAATCGGGAAAACCAAGTTTTGCATACCAGTCGCGCAAATGCGTTTCCAATTGTCAGACGGGCTTATCCATAAATCATTTGCGAATACGGTGACGCCAAACTCCTTCGCCAGAAAAATGGAGGTCAGGGCTTTGCCGCAACCCATGTCGAGTATGCGCATACCCGGCTTGAGTTCCATCACACGGGACAGCGACTCTACAAGCCACAAGCATTGACAACCCATTTTATTCTTGTACATCCACTCGGGATCGTACTTTGCCGCCAAGGGGTATTTTTCATCAGCAATCAGGCTCATCTTTTCTTGATGTGCGGTCATCGAAGATATCCTCCAAAGAATCAGATGTACCCAGTATACCACATGGAATCTGACGGCGTCGCGTCATATTTTATACTATGTTTATACTCCCTGCTCCATACCCCATAACCGCCTGCTGACCGCCTTGCGCATCATATCCACCGGGATCACCGTAGAAGCCAAGCACATCGTCCAAACCAAATCCTGTAGGCTAAGCTGCGCTACCCTAAACAGCGGGCCGCCCACAAACAGCATGCCTACCTGGATCAGCAGCACCAGCCCCATCACAAAACTAAACAGTGGGTTTTGGCGCAGGTGGTGCAGCAGGTTGAGCCGGTGTGTGCGAGCATTGGCGGCGTTGCATATGGCCGCAAACATAAACAGGCCAAAGAAGGCGGTGAGCCGGTAACCGGCCCCGCTTCCGCCGGTGAGCCCATAACCCGTAACCAAAAACCACAGGCACAGCGCCATGGTGTACAGGCCGGTGACCAAAATCTGGCTGGCCATGTAGCGGTTGAGGATGGGCGCGTCGCGCTTTTTGGGCGGCTCATTCATATATTCCTGTAAAGGCGGTTCCCCGCTGAAGGCCAGGCCCGCCAGGGTATCCATCACCATGTTGATCCATAGCATCTGCAGCACGGTGATGGGTGTCTCCACACCAAAGAAGGGGCCTAGAACCGCCAGGGCCACCGCGCACAGATTTACGGTGAGCTGGAAGATGATGAACTTACGGATGCTCTTGAATATGGTGCGCCCATACAAAATGGCCCTGCCGATGGAGGCGAAGTTGTCGTCCAGGATCACCACGTCACCCGCTTCTTTGGCGATCTCCGCGCCGCTGCCCATGGCGAAGCCCACGTCGGCCAACTTAAGCGCCGGTGCGTCGTTGATGCCGTCGCCGGTCATGCCGGTGACCATACCTGCCTGCTGGGCGATCCGCACCAGGCGACTCTTATCGCCGGGCAGCGCCCGCGCCATCACCCGCAATTTAGGCAGCGCGGCAGTGAGCGCGCGATCATCCATGGCGGCTAGATCGCTAGAGGTCAGGGCCAGATGCGCCGGATCGGACACCAGGCTGGCCTCCCGTGCGATGGCCATAGCGGTGTCGCGGCTGTCGCCGGTGATCATCACCACCTGCACCCCGGCTTGCATCACCCGTGCCACGCCCTCTATGGCCTCAGGGCGCAGGGTGTCGCGGAGAGCCACCAGGCCGATCAGCGCTAGGCCGTCGGGCAACGCGCCCCGCTGGGGGGATTGATCGCTTGTGGCCAGGGCAATCAACCGCGCTGCTTTGCTGCTCAGGGTTTTGATCTGTTTTTCCAGTGCGGTTTGCTGGGGTTCCAGCAATGGCAGCGCTTCCCCCGAGGGACCGATGTATTGATCGCAGGCTGATAGGATGCGGTCGGGCGCGCCCTTTACCAGTACCTTGTTGAGCCTGCCGCGCGCTTTAGTTACCGAGAATTTATGCGTGGAATCAAAGGGGGTGATGACTTGGGTGTGGAGCGTGCCCGGATCGATATCTATGCCCGTGGCGGCTTCCAGCAACGCCCGGTCGGTGGCATTGCCGCCGATAGCGCCTTCCTCGCTGATCACAGAAGCGTTGCCGCATACCATGCCCGCGTGCACCAGGGCACGTAGGTCGGGATGGCGGCTCAGCCCAGATAGGTCTTGGTACTGTTGGCCCGCACCATCCACAAAACCGTGGAGCGCAAGCTGCCCATGGGTGAGGGTGCCGGTTTTATCTGTAAATAGCAGGTTTAGGCTACCGGCGGTTTCGATGCCCACCAGCTTGCGTACCAGCACATTGTCGCGCAGCATACGTCGCATGTTGGCGGAGAGCACCACCGTAATCATCATAGGCAAGCCTTCGGGCACCGCCATGATGATCACCGACATGGCCAGCATCACACAATGCACAAGGGTGCCCAGCAGATTGCCCGGCATGAACAAATCCAGCAAGAGCCGGGGAAGGGAGAACCCATTTTCGATCAGCAGCTTATAGAATAGATACGAAAGCACCACCGCTGCCGACCCTAAGTAGCCAAACCGTGCGATGGAGCCTGCCAAACGGTTCAGGCGTACCCGCATGGGGCTTTCCCGGGTGTCCTCTTGTACGTCCAGGGCCAGCTTGCCATAAAAGCTGTGATCGCCCACTGCCAGCACATGCATGATGCCCTCGCCCCCAGTGACCACCGCGCCCCGAAAGAGCCGGTTCCGCGCATCAAAGTCGTCAGCCCGGGTGGAGGCGCTGGCGGGATACTTGCGGGCCTCCCGGCTCTCGCCGTTCAGGGCGGATTGATCGGCGTCCAACGAACCTTGGATCAGCAAACCGTCGGCGGGCACCCGGTCGCCGGGCTGTAACAAAACGATATCACCCACCACGATGTCGTCGATGGGTGTCTCCCGCAATTCGCCGTTGCGGCGTACTTTGCAACGGATGCGCGCCGCCTCGGCTTGCAACTTTTCAAAGGCCGATTCGTTGCCGTACTCAGAAACGGTGGCCACCAGCGTGGCGATCAGGATGGCGGCGGCGATGCCCGCAGGCTCGTACCAACTAAAGGATGCGCCCAGCAAAAACACCAAATTCACACCCAACGCCACCAGCAAAATACGAATAATGGGGTCGCCAAAGCTGGCCAGGTATTGCCGCCAAAACGACTTGCGTGCCCGCCGGGTAAGGGTATTTGCGCCGTAGGTTTCCCGTGCGCGCTCCGCCTGGGCATCGGTGAGGCCTTCTGGGATCATCCACATATACAATCCCTCCTGCGTCACTGTATGGAGTGAGCGGGAGGGATAGAACGGATTTAAAACAAGCTATTAATCGTCGTAATGGCCTTTGCATTGCAAAACTTCAATGGAACCATCGGGCTTGAGTTGATACACGAGCCTATTGGTTTCGTCGATGCGGCGGCTCCATCCGTCACGATACCGGAGCCGCTCAGGCTTTCCGATGCCTTTATTTCCGTTGCGGGCGATATCGCGCAGCAATTGATTGATCCGCCGCAACGTTTTTTTGTCAGTTTCTTGCCAGTGCAGGTATTCTGCCCATGCATTTTCGGCGAATGTCAGTTTACCCATTTTCCATTGCCTCAAGCTCTTCTATTGTTTTGATGACCACCTGGCCGCGCTCAATCTGCCCGATTGCTTCGTCGATGGCGGCCATGTTGGTGTCGCTGTAAAAGGGGTCAACCGATACTTCGAATGGTATGCGCTGCTCGCGGCTCATCTTTTTTGCGAAAATGGTAAATGCCGTGGTCATATTCATTCCAAGGGTTTGGCATGTACGCTCCATTGCCTTTTTGAGATCCTCATCCATCCGGATATTGACTAAGACTTGCGCCATTTTCTTCACTTCCCTTCTGATTTGCATTATGCATCGTCGTAAAGACATTGTCAATACGGAATATTTACAAGGGCATAGCACGATCTTCACGCCCAGTCCATTTTTACTTTTGTATTAAACATTATATGAAATAACTTCACAGGGCCCTGATCCTCTTGCGGCTTGTGGGGAAATACGCTACAATAAAGCGGGGTAACATGAGACGTATTCCATGTGTTTTACGGGAAGGACGGTGCGCGCGGACATGCGTTCAAAAAAAGATTGGTGGAAGCGCCCCTGGGCGTGGTGCGTGGCCACGGCTAGGGAGACGGCCAAGGGCTGGCGTGGGGCCGTGGCCCTTTTGCGGCGCGACTTGTGGAGGCCCCTGGCGCTGATTGCCGTGTTTTATTTTTTGCCCAGCTTTTTGGGCATTCTTTTGCCCCAGGCGGCGGCTTTTTTGTCCCTGGTGCAGAGTTTTGTGTGCGTGCCGCTGCTTTTTGCTTCCCTCGCACGGGTGCAGTTGACCGCGCTGCGGGAAGGTTCCGTGCCGCCAGTGAATTTGATCGATACGGTGCGCGACAGCGTGCGCCAATGGCGGGAGCTGCTGCTGTTGGCGTTGTTTGGTATCATGCTGGAGAGGGCGGGGGCCTTTGTATCTAGCACGGTGAGCCAGTTGCTGCTTAGCGTATTGGGTTTGTTTACCTGGATTCCATTGCTGGGCCCGTTGTTGGGTGGGCTGTTTTCCGCGCTGATTATGCTGTTTGGTTTTTTTGTATCCCTGCTGCTGGCCCAGGGCATCTACTTTGTTTGGCTCACCCGTGAAACCGAACGAACCCCGGTGCTGCTTACCCTGGCCACCACCTGGAATTTTTTGAAGGCTCACGTTCGGCAAGTGATCGGCCTGTACGCCTGTTTTGCCCCGATAGGGGGTGTGCTGCTGTTGCTGCCCATAAAGTATGCCCTATTGTGGTGGGTGATAGCCAACGTATTGATCTGGCTGCTGGGCACCAGCTATGCCGCCGCCCTGTACGCGGGCAGGGGCGTGAGGGGAAGCGATACCCATTCGCCGCCCCCCAATCTGCATATCTTAAAGCGTGCCAACGTTTCTGAAGAATAGTGAATCAAAGCGATAAAGGCGGATGAATGAACAGTATGGATCAAGCCAGGAAACGTTCGCTTCGGGAGATGGCGGCCCGGATCAAGCGCATTGAGCTATTTGATTCCACCGGGCTGGATGATGGGACGCGCTGCAATTTGCTGCTGATCATCTACGCGGTGATGATCGGCCAAGTCAGCTTTTTTATTACTTCCGGCGCGGCTTGGACCGGCTTTTTGCGCGAGGTGCTGCGGGCCGACGATTTTTTGCTGGGCATCCTGGCGGCGGTGCCGGTGGCGGCCAACACCGTACAAATCGTGATCGCCTATTGGATGCAGCGCTTTCAAAAGCGCCGCTTTTTCCTAATCTTCTTTGGTTTGCTGGGTAGGTTTTTTTGGATACCCATTGCGTTGGTGCCCTATTTTGTGCCCGATAGCCAGCACAGCGCTCAGATGATGCTGGTGTCGGTATTTGTGGTGGCGGTGGCCATTGGCAACAGCTTTGTGAACCTGGGGTATACGTCCCTAGTGGCGGATATCGTGCCCATGCGTATCCGGGGGCGCTACTTTTCGGCCAGGTTATCGGCTTCGCTGATCACCGGGCTGTTGGGCGGCTTGGGCGCATCCTATCTGGTGGATACGCTGGGTTTTACCGGGTATACGGTGGCGCTGATCGTCGCCGGCATCACCGGCATGGGGGATATCCTGTGCTTTTTGGGGGTTAAATTTCCGCCCATGCACCAGGCCCAAGACAAAAAACAATTGGGCATGCTGGCATCCCTGCGGCAGGTGCTGGCGGACAAAAGTTTTATGCGGGTGGTATTTTGTTTTACCTGCTGGGCCTTTGCGGTAAACGTGGCCGTGCCCTTTTTTAACGTGCACATGCTGGAGAGCCTGCGCATGTCGTATACCCGCATCACCACCATGAACCAGATTGCCGCCAATGTGGTGGCGCTGCTGGTGGTGCCCCTTTGGGGAAAACCCCTGGATCGTTTTGGCAACAAGGCCATTTTGCAGCTGTGCTCCCGTGTTTGTATGCTCATTCCGGCATTGTGGCTGTTTGTTACCCCAAATAACTTGTGGCTGATTTTGGTGATTAACTTTTTTAGCGGCGCTTGTTGGGCCCCTGTGGACATCTCCCAGCAGAACTTTTATTTTAACGCTTCTTCCGCCGAGAACCGGGCCATGTACGTCGCTGTGTTTTTTGCGGTGTTTAATCTTTGCGGGGTGGCGCTGAGCAACACTGTGGGCGGTTATTTGGTGCAAAACGTGTTTGGCAACGTGGTGGCCGGTGTTCCGTTGTTGCAAAAATGGGGCTGGACCAAGTACCATCTGGTATTTTTGCTTACCGTGCTGCTGCGGATTACCGTGGTTTTTGGGCTATTTCCCCGCCTGCGCGAGGAGGGCGCCCACACACACCGGGCCGCACTGCGCACCATGGGCGGCGAGTGGTATCGCGCCAGAGTTCGTTGGGCGCTGGGCGTACGCGCCACGATGATCCGCAAACGCTACAGGCGCGACCATGATCAGGAGGATGTATGAGGGATTTCGATGTGGACAAGGCGGTTACAGAGATTGCCGCCAAGCTGGACAAGGGGCGCTACCCCGAGTTTGCCCCTCAGTTTGGCGGGCTGATCCGCCGCGCCGTGGAGCTTGACCTGGCTTTTATGGAGGAATGCGGCTCGGCTTTTTACGACGACGACGAGGCCTTTGAGTACATCCTGGAAGGCATCGCCAGGGAGCGTGGATGGGGTGAAGATAAGATGGTGCGCCTGGGCGCGCTGATCGACGATTACATGGAAGCCCAAGAGCGCTATATGGAAGCTGCGGGTTTGTTGGAATGGGATTGAGGTATGGCCGTTGTAGGGCGCGACGCCCCCGGCGTGCCGTCGTATTGCGACAAAGCCATGTTATTTTGGGCGAATCACGGCGCGCCGAGGCGTCGCGCCCTACCATGATTGGCGTTGAAGCTGTAACGCACACAACACTAGCGCATAAGCTACCTTAGGGCTGTTGTATTGTTTTTCGTATGGAGGGGAAGGTATGGGGTTCAATGGGCGGCAGTGTTTGATTTGTGGGGAGCTACATGGTTCGAATTTGCGTGTGAAAGGATACGAAATCTGCGCGGGATGCGAGGGTGGGCTGGCCGCTGGCCGCCTATCGCCCCAGGCGGCATTGCCGGGTTTGCGCAGGCTGGCGGTGAAAACCTGCCTCACCTAATACCTACTGCAACCTAGTACTTACTGCAATGGAGGGAGCGAATGGCCCAGGTTGCCAACCGGCAGGAGGGTATTTTTATGGACAACCCTCAAGAGACGCCTTCTGAGATTTGCACAGTATCCCGCCCAACCCGGGGGGTGTGGCCGGTGCGCTATTTGCTGGCCAAGGTTGCGTCTTGTGGGATAACGCTGAGCATCATGGGTCTTTGTGTGGGCTACTTGTTCTTGCCCTCGGCCATCAACGACGTTACTTCCGTGCTGCTGGCGGTGGGGGTAACCGGCATCTGCTGCACCGTGTTGCACGGCGCCGTAAAGCGTTTTCTTTGCTTTTTGACGCCGAAACGCTCCATGCGTACCCTGGCCGGGTGCTTGCTGCAATCCATGCAGGAAGCGGGCTTTTTGGTTACCGGAGAGTTTCGGCTTCTCGTTCGCCGTGAAGGGCGCGAAATTCAGTGTGCGCTGGAGGGGGGGACGCCGCCCGAAAAACGGGTGTTTGCCCACTCTTTGCACGAGATGCTTTCGCCCATCGGCAGCCCACGCTACGTGCTGCTGCGAAAGGCCCAAGGCAAAAAGCGGAGGGTCAGCGCCTTTGTGCAAAGTTACGCCTGCCCCTTGGCCATGAACCAGCCCCAGAATGCCGAGCTGCTGGCCTATCGTTTGAGCCGGGCCATGGGCGGTGTGGAAGCCGTAGATACCCGCTACCCGGAGGGGCGCGCGATCCTGCAATACTGCAAAGAGTTATCGCATATCAACAAAGGAGGAACATAAAACATGATGACGGAGCGTCAAGAGCGGCTGATCAAAGAGCACGGGCAGCTCTTCGGAAAAGGGAAGACTGTTCACCTGGTGTCCGCACCGGGCCGAATCGAGATCGGCGGAAACCATACCGATCACAATCACGGCCAAGTGCTGGCCGCCGCTATCAACCTGGATACTTTGGCGGCGGTATCAAAAACCGACGACGGTGTGATCACCGTACACAGCGACGGGTACCGGTTTATCCTGGTGGAGACCGATGACCTGGCTCCCCGGGAGCGGGAGCGGGGCACCACGGCGGCGTTGATCCGTGGCGTGGCGGCGCGTTTGCAGGAATTGGGATACCGTATGGGCGGCTTTGAAGCGGCAGTGACCAGCAGCGTGCTGCCCGGCTCCGGCCTTAGTTCCTCGGCGGCATTTGAGGTGCTTATTGTGGCGATACTGGACGCACTGTACAACGACTGGACCGTGCCCGGACTGCTCCGGGCGCAAATCGCCCAATATGCTGAGAATGTGTTTTTTGGTAAACCTTGCGGGCTAATGGATCAGACCGCCAGTTCTGTAGGTGGGCTGGTGCAAATCGACTTTGGTGGGGAGCAGCCCCAATTGCGCGGTTTGCAATACGATTTTTCCGCCAAAGGTTATGCGGTTTGCGTGGTGAACACCGGCGGCAACCACGGCGGTTTAACCGCCGACTATGCGGCTATCCCCGGGGAGATGAAGCGGGTGGCTGCCCATTTCGGCAAAAAGACCCTGCGCGAGGTGGACGAGGAGCAGGTGGAGGCTAACCTAGCCGCGCTCCGCTCAACCAAGGGCGACCGCTCTTTGTTACGCGCGATGCACTTTTTTGCGGAGAACCGGCGGGTACAGGCCCAGGTGGATGCGCTGAATCGCGACGACCTGCCCGCTTTTTTTGCCGAGATCAACGCGTCGGGAGATAGCAGCTGGATGCTGCTGCAAAACGTGTGGGCTTGCCCGGAGGAGCAGCCCATCGCCTTGGGACTAGCCCTCAGCAAGCTTATTTTGGGCGGCCAAGGCGCATGCCGCGTACACGGGGGCGGCTTTGCCGGTACTATCTTGGCTTTTGTACCCAATGCATTGCTGGATGAATACACTCGGCGTATGGAGGCGTTGTTTGGCGCCGATACGTGCGTGGCGCTGGATATCCGACCCGAGGGTGCGGTGTGGTTAACAAACTGTTGATTTTTTGTGTTCGGATGGATTCCGAAGTCAAAAAGCAATTTAATGATTTTTGTGCTTTGGTCGGCATGAACACCACGGTTGCGTTCAATATGTTTGCCCGCGCTGTCTTGCAAAGGCCATTACGACGATTAACCGACGTAATCCAATTTTGGAGGTATCGTTATGAAAAGAGCAATGATTTTCCTGGGCTGCGTTGCGCTACTCATATCCCTGTGCCTAACCACTTGTGTTGCCGAGAGCCGGCTCATGAACTACAGGGACTGGCTCAGTGCATTTGGTGAAGAATCGGGGAGCTCTGATTTACCGGACGAAATCGAGCTCGACTACTTGTTTCTTTCTACTGTCTTGGACGGAATGGCGCGGGAGGCTGTGGAGTTCCCTCGGGAATGGCCATCCCAATGGCTGGGCGAGGCAATCCCGGAATACACCGGCACGGGCTGGATGTTTGATATATTTATGCATCGCCCTCCCATGAGCTATGCCGTTGAGGATGTTCGGTATGTGGCGATCACAATGTATGACTTTTTGCCCCAAGAGGTGGACGCGTACATGGACGGCCTCCTGTCCATAGGCTTTGAGGAGGCAGAGAACGAAGGAAGGGTTCTTCAGTTGATTGAAGATGGGCTGGTTGAAAGCGCCCGATCTTTCCGCGGTGAGGGTTGCACGCTGATGCTTATGTTTGCCTTTGGCAATGGCGATGAATTGATCCGCGAAAAACCCCTCGTACAGTTCAGCGTGCATTTTGACCGTGATCCTTACATGCTGGATTTCTCCCCTACAGCAGGCACGGAATTGATGAACATCGAACAATGGGACGCTCTGACAGGCGAATACGCGGGCAGGCCGCCAAAAACGAACCAAGTAGGGATGTCGGAGGCCGCTGACGGCTTCCAGTATGAAATGATCATGTATCCTTCCCAATGGCCCAAAGAGTTCTTTGGCAACCTGATTCCCGAGTACGTCTTTCCCGCAACTTTGTTTTACATGGTGTACTCTATGCCGGAAGAGAATCCCTTGCCCGAAGAAGCCTTGGATATGGAACTGGTCATCATCAATTTACAGATGGAACACGTAGAAACATATGCGCGGGAACTTGTTGGTTTCGGCTATTACGAAGTGGCTCCGGAGAACTATACCCAGGACGATGCCCTCGTGATCCAACGCCTGGCCACGAGCCGAGTTTTCGCCCTTCCCTCCTTGCGTGTCTACCTGGCGACCGCCGAGGTGGAGGAACTTGGTCCATTGCTCACTATCTATATGCGCTTTTTGGGGCGGTAGCGCGATGATTTTTTTCCAGGGCAACAGCAGTTGAAAACAAATTTTACCAACACTCCTGTTGTTCGTCAAACGGTCGTGCAGAATCCCTCCACCGCTGCGGCGGTTCCCCTCCCTTTAACAAGGGAGGTAGGGGTTAAGGACGAAAATTTGGAAAAAATCCCTTGCCCCCTTGTCAAAGGGGGGAGAGCCACCGCAGTGGCGGGGGATTCCTGAGCGGCGAAGCGCAAGAAATCAAGGCTTGGTAAATATTATTTTCAAATGCTGTTGCCCTGATTTTTTCCTAAAAGCTTGACGGCAACCTCCAATTCTGCTACAATTTGTACACAATCAAATACCTGTGCCGTAGACAGTGGGTGCGTTCGCGCAATAATGGGGATTTCCCGCCCGCCGAGGTGCGAGGGTCTCGCTTGCCGAGAATCATGCATTTCCACCCTTGCGCCTACATGCGCAGGGGTTTTTGGTTGGTGCGATCATTTTTGCACGATCAATTCGGAAAGGAGGAAACCAATTGTCCACGAATCTGGAGCTCAAAAAACAAGCCGTTGCCGAAATCGTGGAGAAGTTCAAGGGCGCAAAAAGCGTGGTTGTGGTGGATTACATGGGCTTAACGGTGGAAGAGGTCACCGGGCTGCGCGCCAAGTTCCGTGCGGGCGGGGTGGATTATGTGGTGTACAAAAACACCATGGTCCGCCGCGCGATAGACGAACTAAAAATCACGGGCTTCGACGAAGTCCTCAAAGGCCCGTCTGCCTTTGCGTTTTCCCAGCGCGACGAGATCTCCGGCGCAAAGATCATCAAAGAGTACATGGACAACGACAAGCGCAAGGTGCTGTCGATCAAGGCCGGCTACATCGAAGGCCAAACCATCGACGCCAAGGGCGTGGAAGCGCTGGCGGCCTTGCCGCCCAAGGAAGTGCTTATTGCCCGCATGATGGGCAGCCTCAACGCCCCGATCACCAACCTGGTGGGTGTGCTGTCCGCCACGTTGCGTTCCCTGGTGTATGCGGTGGATGCCGTGCGCAAGCAAAAAGCTGGAGAATGACTATCCAAAACAATAAATCAATTAAATGGAGGATTTTAGTATGAATCGCGAAGAACTGCTTTCCGCAATTGAGTCCATGACGGTGTTGGAGCTGGCCGAGCTGGTAAAGGCCATGGAAGAAAAGTTTGGCGTGTCCGCCGCCGCCCCGGTGGCCGTTGCCGCCGCTCCGGTCGCTGGTGGCGCCGCCGCCCCCGCCGAGGAAGAGAAGACCGAGTTCGACGTTATCCTGAAGGAAGCCGGCGCGGACAAGATCAAGGTGATCAAGGTTGTGCGCGAGATCGTATCCGGCCTGGGCCTCAAGGAAGCGAAGGAGCTGGTGGAGTCGGCTCCCAAGCCCATCAAAGAAGGCGTCACCAAGGACGAGGCCGAGAAGATCAAAGCGAAGCTGGCCGAAGTGGGCGCTGGGGTCGAAATCAAGTAAGGCTAACCAAAAGCAGGGCAACAGCATTTGAAAATAATTTTTTCCAATTCATTGATTTTTGCACATCGCCGCTATTGAATCCCCCCGCCACTGCGGTGGCCCTCCCCCCTTTAACAAGGGGGGTATGGGATTCTTGAAGTTTTCGTTCTTGGCCCCTACCTCCCTTGTTAAAGGGAGGGGGACCGCCGCAGCGGTGGAGGGATTCTGCACGGCGTTTTGCCTAATGATAAGATTGTTGGAAGAATTTATACCCAAATGCTGTTGCCCTGAACCAAAAGCAAAGCCCTTGCTTTCATCTTGTTGGATGGAAAGCAAGGGCTTTTCGTAATCCTAACCTATTTTTCCCCGGCGTCGGCCCAATTGTCCAAATCGGCGCTCAAATGCTCCACGATTTGGCGCAGCGCCTTGCGCTGGCGCAGGTTCAGCGGATCGTAGGGAGTGGTTTGGGGCAGCGGAAGCAGGGAATCGGCTAGCAGCGACTCCAAAGAGACCTGCAGCGCATTGGCAATGCCTACCACGGTCTCCATGCTGGCTTTGCGAGTGCCTCGCTCCACGTGCCCCAGAAACGACACGGAGAGGCTTACTTCATTGGCAAGGCGGGCCTGTGTCCACTTGCGCATTGTGCGTTCCACGCGGATGCGCTTGCCCAGCTCTACGTAATCCATGGTTACAATCCTTCCTTTCCGAAATGACTTTCCGAATGACAAATCCGATCAGGCGATTGGCCCGATCAAAGCGCTATGTCTAAATCATATTCATTCTGCAAAGCATTGTCGAATCCTGCTGTTTAACATCGAAATTTGACCGAAATTGCGCTGGAAATTGATGCCAAATCAAAACATTTTCTTATGTAATCAAAATAGTGCTAGCTTTTTTTGATTTGCTGTGTTATACTCCGTTACAAGGCCCCAGCCAAGGAACCAGCCTAAGAGTCCTCCTCAAGTCAGTCGAGTCTATCCGATGACTGGAAGTCTGGATCAAATCAGGGTTGTCGTCGGGTGAGGGTACTATCAACGAGGAGGAACCATCCCATGTATGAAGACAAAGTCTTAGCCTGCCGCGAGTGCGGCGCCGAATTCGTGTTCTCCGCTTCCGAGCAGGAGTTCTACGCCGAGAAGGGCTTCCAGAACCAGCCCGGCCGTTGCCCCGGCTGCCGTGCGAATCGTCGTGCCTCCGGTGGTGGCCGCGACCGCGGTGAGCGCCAGATGTACGAAGTAGTATGCGACGGCTGTGGCGTCACCACCCAGGTGCCCTTCCAGCCCCGTGGTGATCGTCCGGTTTACTGCCGCGATTGCTTCGACCGTCAGCGTCAGGGCTACTGATCACAGAATCAAGACGGTATGGCCGGATTCCGAAAAGGATCCGGCTTTTTGTATGTTGTTCCTTAAAGTGGTTTCTGCTATAATGGGTGGCGTCGATTTGAATCAGCAAAAGGAGGATGCCTGTGTCCAAGCTGCGGATTGGGATACTCGGCGCGGGGCATATCGCTCATCGCTGGATGAGTGACGCGCGTACCGTAAACGAGGCGGAGATCACCTGCGTTGCCGCGCGGGAGTTGCCCCGGGCCCAGGCCTTTGCCGAGCGATGGGATATCCCCAACGCGGTGGGAGGGTACCAAGCGCTTGTCGAACACCCGGAAGTGGACGCGATCTACGTGGCCACGCCCCATCCCATGCATTACGAACATACCTTGCTGGCCATAAACGCCGGCAAACATGTGCTGTGCGAGAAACCGGCGGCGCTGAATGCCGTGGAGTTAGGGCGGATGCAAGCCTGTGCCAAAGAACGCGGCGTGTTTTTGATGGAGGCGATGTGGACACGGCTCTTTCCGGCGGTGCAACGCGCAAAAGAGCTGTTGGCCGAGGGGGAAATCGGCGAATTGCGCGGGTTACGTGCACAGTTTTGTTACGATTCGCCCTTTGATCCCGCTTCCCGGCTGTTTAACAAGGCGCTAGGCGGCGGGGCGCTGCTGGATGTAGGGTGCTATCCCATCGCTTTTGCCCTGGATATGTTTGGATGTGCGCCGGATCAAATCACCGGGGCGGCCCACATTGGCGATACCGGCGTGGACGAGCGAAACACCATTTCGTTGCGTTTTCCGGGCGGCGGGGTGGCGATGCTGGCCAGCGCCGTTCGTATGGCCATGCCTATAGAGGCTGTGCTGTATGGCGAAACCGGCACGTTGCATGTGCCCGATTTTTACCACCCCGACCGCCTGCTGCTGGAGCGGGACGGGCAGACCGCCGTGGTGTTTGAGCAACCCTATGTGCCCCAAGGTTTTGCCTTTGAACTGCGCCACGTATGCCAATGCGTGAACGCGGGATTATTGGAGTCGCCCCGCATGTCCCACGGGGATTCCATGGCGGTGATGCGGGTGATGGACACCCTGCGCGCCCAATGGGGCATCGTGTATCCGGGCGAGGAAGCGTCATGCCCAAGTTAGAAGCCTATCACCGGGATCTGCCATACAGTTACGCCACCGGCATTTTTCCCGCCACCGAGTGCTTGCATGCTTGCCCGGATCGTTGCTTGCGCCTGCTGGTACACAGCCGGGCCAAAGAGAGCGGGGGAGTTGGGCAGCTAACAGAAGCCTGTGAACAAGCCGGTATCCGCGTGGAGCAGGCGGACCGGGCGTTGGAGCGCATCGCCCGCAAAGAAAACTGTTATGCGGCTATGGTGTTTGCCAAGCAAGCGGCCGATTTGGATGCAAACGCCGCCCATGTGGTGTTGCACCATCCGGCGGACAGCGGCAACGTGGGCGCGGTGCTGCGTAATTGCCTGGCCTTGGGTATAGAGCAGGTGGCCATCATCCGCCCGGCGGTGGATGTCTACGAGCCCCGGGTGGTTCGTGCCTCCATGGGCGCCATGTTTCGTGTGAACCTGCGGCATTTCGAAAACTTTGATGGGTACCGGGCGGCCTTCCCCGATCACGTGATTTACCCGTTTATGCTGGCCGGTTCTGTAACCCTGGAGCAGGCGGTGCGGGCGGCGCGGGAGCCTTACGCGCTGGTGTTTGGCAATGAAGCGACCGGCCTGCCTGATGCGTTTGCGGATTACGGTCAAAGCGTGCGCATCCCCCAGAGCGACAAGGTGGACTCTCTGAATCTGGCTGCGGCGGTGGCCATCGGTGTGTATGCGTTTCAACGGAGAGAGGAATAAAGATGCAGGATCAATGGATGGAACAAGCCTGTACGCAACTGCGGGAGGCCGTAAACTTCTTGGCGGAACGGGCTGCTTTAAAGCCCGGCGCGCTGATGGTGTTGGGCTGCTCCAGCAGCGAGGTGGGCGGCGACGTGATCGGCAAGGCCTCCAACCCGGAGCTGGGCGATATGCTGGCCCGCACCTTTCGAGAAGCCTGTACAGCTCATGGCCTGCATGTGACTGTGCAGTGCTGTGAGCATCTCAACCGGGCGCTGGTGATGGAGCGTGCCCAAGCCCAGTATCGTGGCTTGGAAATCGTGTCGGCGGTGCCTCATCCCAAGGCAGGCGGATCCTGTGGCGCGGCCATGTACCGCCAGTTGGAAGACCCGGTGCTGGTATCCGCTGTGCAGGCCGACGCAGGCATCGACGTGGGCGATACCCTAATCGGCATGCACCTGCGGCCGGTGGCGGTGCCGGTGCGGGCTCCCTTTCAAAGCGTGGGCAAGGCTCATTTGGTGATGGCCTTCAGCCGCCCCAGGTTGATTGGTGGCGAAAGGACCCGATATCAAATCACAGATGAAGGAGATTGTTTTGACGATGAAGGGTGAATCTGTTTTTTCCTGGTTGGTCCGCCTGGTAAAGGGCGGGGTGGTTGGCATGGGCTTTATCATTCCGGGGCTCAGCGGCGGTGCGTTTGCGGTGATCGTGGGCATCTACGAGCCTATGATCCGCTTTTTTGCCAACATCCGCAAGGATTTTGTAAAGAATCTTCTGTTTTTTATTCCGGTGGGCGTTGGCATGTTGGCCAGCGTTGTTTTGGTTTCAAGGGTGCTGGGGCAATTTTTTGAGTCCATGGGCACAGAGGTTCCCTTGCTTTGGTTTTTTGTGGGTTGCGTTTTGGGCACGCTGCCCGGCCTGTTCCAAAAGGCGGGAGAAAAAGGCAGGCAGGCCAAGCATGTGGTTATTGCAGTGGCATCGACTGTGTTGATGTGCGCCCTTTTGTTTTTTCTTTATCAGCTCAGCCAAGGAATGCAGGAGGGCGAAGGTGGCTCGGAAAGCATATTCACCTGGCTGTTGGTGGGCGGCATATTCGGTTTGAGCGCTATCATCCCCGGCCTGAGTTCCACAACACTTATTGTGCTTATGGGGCTCTACAAGGCAATGACGGATGGAATCGGCAGCTTGGACATGCAGGTGCTGCTCCCTATCGTAGCGGGTGTGGGCGCCGGATTCTTGTTGCTGTCCAAACTATTCAATCGGTTGTTTGATCGCGCCTATGCGGGTTTTTACCACTTCATACTCGGGTTGGTGATTGCCTCCACGGTGATGATTGTGCCTTGGAGCGGCAAAGTGCTGGAGAGCGGTGAGGCAAGCTACACCCTAACCCTGGCGCTGGTTTCTGCGTGCGCGTGCGCCGTGGGGCTTGTGGTAGGGTATGGGATGGGCGTATTGGAGCGGAAGCAGAGGGGACATACTGAATAACAAAAAGGCGGTGAACGGCATGGATACACAAATCCAAAAAGAATTGGAATTGGTCAAAGAGAGCGTATTGCAAGTCGTTCCCGCGGAGGCGATCTATCTGTTTGGTTCATATGCTAGCGGAACACCTAACGAAGAAAGTGACCTTGATATATACATAGTTGTGCCGGATGATACGGAAGATTTATCCGAGTTATACGCCGATATCCAAGGGTTGCTGCGTAAAAAGACTCTCTTTCCGATGGATTTGCTTATTGCACGTTCCCGTGTATTCAATCGCAGAAAAAACGGGCCAACAATGGAAAGCTCTATTGCCCGGAAAGGAGCGCTGCTTTATGGAGCATGAGTATGTGGCCGAGTGGTTCAAGTATGCCGACATGGATTTTTTGGCCGCTGAGCACCTGCTTACATTGCACCCACAACCACTTGAAATTATCTGTTTTCATTGTCAGCAAGCGGCAGAAAAATACCTAAAAGGATACTTGGTTTTCAAAGAGAAAACAGACCCCCCAAAAACACACGAGTTAGTGCTGCTTCAGATTACATGCATCAAGTTTGATAGTGGTTTTGACAGTATTAGCCGTGCTTGCGAGGTTTTGTCTCGTTATGGTGTTCAGCCACGCTATCCCAATGAGATGGAAATAACAGAAAATGATATGCTGAAAGCCATTGAATACGCCCGACAGGTTCGAGGCGCTGAACCGTTGATAGATGCACGAAGGAGAATAAGCCCAATGATAGGCAGGTGACAAGTGAATGCGTGATGTGTCCACAAGCGCAAAAAGATGGATATGCGCACTGGCCTGTTTGTGCATTGCGACCGTTCCGTTCGCGGTGCAAGCCCAATCTGCTGATGTGGACGCCGATATCGACGCGATCTTCCGCAGCTGTAAGACCGTGGGCGGAGCGGTGCTGGTGGCTAGGCATGGGGAGCTGGTGTACGAGCGCTACTATGGCCTTGCCGACATAGAGCGGCGCAAGCCGGTAACCCAGGATACCTATTTTCGTGCCGCATCGGTCACTAAGTTTGTTAGCGGCATCGGCGTGATGATTCTGGTGGAGCAGGGCCTGCTTGAGCTGGATGCCGACATTGGAGATGCGCTGGGTATGCCCGTGCGCAATCCCCGCTTTCGTAACAGGCCGGTGACCCTGCGCCAGCTCATGACCCATACCGCAGGCGTGTATGACCATAACGGGTTTACCAAAGCGAATGCCACGCTTCGTTCCCTTCTGGTGCGCAATCCCCGCAGCAATTTTACGGATCGCAGGCCGGGCAGCGCCTATGCTTATTCTAACTTCGGCGCGGGCATCGTAGGCGCGCTAATGGAAGCGGCTACCGGGCAAAGCGTCAATGCTTTTATGGCCGAGCAGGTGTTTGTGCCCATGGGCATAGAAGCGGCATACAGCGCCTCGCTGTTGAGCTCACCGGAGGGCGTGGTTTCTACGTACAAGGGTGAGCGGGTAACCAGGCTGGCCAAAGACGCCCTAAAGGAGCGATACGATGACACCTGCAACCCCGACGCCCATATTCGAACCACCGTCGGCCGTTTGTGGATTCGCCCGCGCGACCTGCTCAAACTGGTGTGCCTGGTGGGTGAAGGCGGCGAGTTAAACGGCGTGCGCTTGCTTAAGCCCGAAACTGTGGTTCGGATGATCGAGCCACAGTCCGGCATGGGCAGCGTGGCTGGCGATACCCCGTATGGGTTGTTTACCATCCGCTTGGAAGGCGTGTTACCCGGCGTTACGCTCTATGGCCATCAGGGAAATACCTCGGGCTTTGTGTGCAACGCCTACTTTGATCCCGAAACCGGCTATGCCTTTGTGCTGATGACCAACGGCACCGATCAGCGTGGGGATGGAAAGATTAACAATCTGGCGCGCAGGTTGATCACCTATACCTATCCGATGGCGATGGGGGAAGTTAGAGCCAAAGTAGAGGAGACGAGCCCATATAGCTATGAAGACTGAGTATTGATCTGAAATCGGCTGTGTTTGTTTGTGATCTTTTACCCTGGGCCTTCGGCCAGGCTTGCATTGCGCCGCTTTCTTTGATAGAATACATGGGGTTGTACATGACAAAACTCTGATGGGACGAGGGCAACGAATGAGGATCGTGTTAGACGCGATGGGTGGGGACGCCGGAGTGCGTGTGAACGTACAAGGTGCGCTGGATGCCCTGCGCGAATACCCGGATATGCGCCTTACCTTGGTGGGCCGCGAAGAGGATATGCGCGGGCACCTTCAGGCGATAACGGCTGGCGGGGGCAACGAACCGGCGCTGGACCGCCTAACGTTGCTCCACGCCCCTGATGTGATTGGCATGCACGAAGCGCCGGTGATGGCGGTACGCCGCAAGCCCCATTCCTCCATTGTGGAGGGGCTGATGCTGGTGAAAAATGGGGAGGCCGACGCCTTTGTCTCGGCGGGCTCCACCGGCGCGGTGCTGGCTGGCGGCATGTTTCGGGTGGGCCGCATCGAGGGGGTCGAGCGTCCGGCTCTGGCCGCGCTGTTCCCCATGCGCACCCGCAAGTCGCTGATCCTAGACATCGGTGCTAATACCGATTGCAAGCCAGAGTGGCTGGCCCAGTTTGCCCTGATGGGTTCGATCTACATGCGTCGCACCCAGGGCATTGAAAACCCGCAGGTTGCCCTCGTCAACATCGGCATGGAAGAGGAAAAAGGCAACGAAACCGTTAAGCGTGCGTACCAGCTGCTCAAGGAGCAGCCCGGCATCAACTTCATCGGTAATGCCGAGGCACGGGACCTCCCCGAAGGTGTGGCCGACGTGCTGGTATGCGATGGATTTGTGGGCAATGTGATCCTCAAGTTTATGGAGGGTACGGTGCATACGATCTTTAAAATCGTAAAGGATGGGCTAAAGAGCACAAACAGGGGCAAGGTGGGCGGGCTGATCGCCAAACCAACCTTTAAGCGGATCGCTGCCGGTCTGGATGCCAGCGAGGTGGGCGGCACTCCCTTCCTGGGTGTGGATGGTGTGGTGATCAAAGCCCACGGCAACTCCAATGCCCGCGCCATTTTCAGCGCGATCCGCCAGGCCCGGCTGATGGTGGAAAACAGAGTTGTTTCGATTATCAAAGACGGGATCATTCAGTAATATATACTGGAATAATAGGAGGGTCATGATATGGTATACGACAAGGTGGCCGCAATGGTGGCCAAGCAGATGCGCGTTGCGCCCGAAAACGTCCAGCCTGAATCCCGGCTGCTGGAGGACCTAAAGGCGGATTCCGCCAACGTGATGATGCTGGTGATGGACCTGGAATCCGAGTTCGATGTGATGGTGGAGGATGACGCGCTGATGACGGTAAAAACCGTGGGCGATTTGGCGCGATATATCGAGGAGAAGCAGGCGTAACCAACCGACGGCAGAAAGAATCGGCACAACCCCTATATATTGTACGGCTTTACGCAAGGCATACAATATATAGGGGGAGATTCTATATTTGGAGGGAATGCAGGTGGGCAAAACCGATCAATCCGGGGAGCTGGGGGGGCTGATGGGCGCCCTTGACTATCGTTTTGCCGATGTGGGGCTGCTCCGGCTGGCGCTTACCCATCCCTCCTTTGCCCTCCAGCGGGAGGCCCGGGACAACCAGCGCCTGGAATACCTGGGCGATGCGGTGTTGCAGCTATGCGTATCGCGCCGTTTGTACGATATGTTTCCCAACCTGCCCGAAGGGCAATTGAGCCGAAGGCGGGCGCTGCTGGTGTGTGAGCCGTCGTTATGCGAGGCCGCCCGCCGCCTGGGCCTGGGCGAGGCACTGCTGCTGGATCGGGGCGAGACACAAACCGGCGGGCGCACCAAACCCTCGGTGCTGGCCGACGCCATGGAAGCGGTGATTGCGGCGGTGTATCTGGATGGAGGCATTGAAGCCGCCGCCGCGCTGGTGGACCGCGCTATAGGCGATTACGACCGGGGCGATGTGCTTCGCGTGGACGCCAAGACCGCATTGCAGGAGTTTTTGCAGGCCCAGTGCCATCCTGCGCCGGTGTACGAGAGTGCGGGGGAGGAAGGCCCGCCCCACGAGAGGCTGTTTACCGAGCGTGTGGTGTTGGGTGAGGGGCAGGCTTTTGAAGGCCAGGGCGGGAGCAAGAAGCAGGCGCAGCAGCAGGCGGCCCAGCGGGCGCTTGAGCAGTTGAAGTCATGAATCTGATACCGGTGGACGGAATCCCCCCGCCACTGCGGTGGCCCTCCCCCCTTTAACAAGGGGGGGGTAGAGAGGGAATGGTATGGTTGATAGAGTTTCCCCAAGCCTCCCTTGTTAAAGGGAGGGGGACCGCCGCAGCGGTGGAGGGATTCAGGAGGAGTACGTTCCTTGCGTTTAAAAAAACTAGAAATCTATGGGTTCAAGTCCTTTCCGGAGCGCACCGAGCTTGTGTTTGAGCAGGGCATTACCGGCATCGTGGGCCCTAATGGCAGCGGAAAATCCAATATATCCGACGCGGTGCGCTGGGTACTGGGCGAGCAAAACGCACGCAGCCTTCGCGGCGGCAAAATGGAAGACATTATATTCAACGGCACCGAAAAGCGCAAAAAGCTGGGTTATTGCGAGGTGTCGTTGGTGTTTGACAATACCGACCAGGCCCTGGCCTCGGACTTTGCCGAGGTGCAGGTCACCCGCCGTGTGTTTCGCAGTGGGGAGAGTGAGTATTCCCTGAACAAGGCTCCCTGCAGGTTGAAGGATATCGTTGATTTGTTTCGGGATACCGGCATCGGCAAGGAGGGGTACTCCCTGATCGGCCAGGGGCGCATCGACGAGATCTTATCCGTAAAAAGTGAGGATCGCCGCCAGGTGTTCGAAGAGGCTGCCGGCATCGTAAAGTATAAATCCCGTAAAGAAGAGGCCGAGCGCCGCATGGAAAACACGCGGCAGAACCTTACCCGGGTGGAAGACATCATCGAGGAGTTGAGCAATCAGCTGGAGCCCCTGGCCCAGCAGAGCGAGACGGCCAGGCGTTACCTGGCGTTCCGTGAGCAGTTGCGGGGCTTGGAGCTGAATGCCTTTTTGGTGCGCAGCGACCGGATGCAGGATCGGGTGGCTTCCATCAACCAAACCATCGAGGGTTTGGCCGAGGCCATCAATCAAGCGGAGGAGCGGGAGCGGGAACAGGGCGCCCGCCGGGCAGGGATCGAAGAGGATATTGCAGCCCAAGACCGGCTGGTGACCCAGGCCCACGGGAATGTGCTGGAGCTCACCCGGGCGTTGGAGGCCTGCGAGGGCGCCAACAACGTGTTGCGTGCCGACATCGCTCATACGTCCCAAGACGAGGAACGCCTGCTTGCCGAGCGCTACGAGGCCGAGCAGCGCTTGCACGCCTTGGAAGCGCTGCAAGCCAGCGCCGCCGGGGATCAAACCGAGCAACATTCTGTGCTGGACGCCCAGCGTAAGGAGCTGGCGCGCATCGAGGAGCTCCAAAGCGAAGCCGAGGCAGAAGCAGAAGCCAGGGAGCAGGCCCTGGACGAACACAAGGCCGCCATCATGGAGGCCATGAACCGCCTTTCCGACGTGCGCAGCACCCAAACCCGGCTCACCACCATGGGGCAATCGTTGGAAAAACGGTTGGAGGAGCTGCGTGGGGCCCAGGGCGATATGGACGAGGAATCGGCACGGCTGCAAGAGGCGGTGCGTGCCGCCGAGGCTTCCCAGCAGAGCGTGGGCGAGGTGATGACCCGCCTATCCCAAGAGACCGCCGGCTTGGACGCCCAAGTGCGGGCCACCGCCCAACAGGCCGATGCCCTGGGCGAGGAACTGTCCCAATGTACCGGCAAACAGCAGGCTTTGTCGTCCCGCCTGCGGGTACTGCGGGAGATGGAGCGGGACTACCAGGGGTATCATCAGGCCGTAAAAGAAGTTTTGCGGCGCGCTAAAGAAGAAAAGGGTGTGCACGGTGTGGTGGCTACCCTGTTGCGTGTGCCCAAGGAGTACGAAAAACCCGTGGAAGCCGTGCTGGGCGCGGCTCTGCAACATGTGGTGACCCAAGACGAGTACGTGGCCAAACGTTTGATCGATTATCTGCGCCAGCGGCAATATGGCCGCGCTACCTTCCTGCCCATGAGTGCGGTGCAGGGCCGTACCTTATCGCCCCAGGAGCGGCAGTTGCTTACCATGCCGGGTTGCCTGGGCGTGGCCAGTGAGCTGGTATCCTTTGATGCCCAGTACCGGGGCGTGATGGAGAGCCTGCTGGGCCGCACAGTGATCGCTAAAGACCTGGAAAGCGGTATCGAGATCATGCGGCGGGGCCGTTACGCCTTCCGCCTGGTAACCCTAGAGGGCGACGTGATGCACTCCGGCGGCTCGATGACCGGCGGCAGCGCCCAATCCCGGATCACCAGCCTGCTCTCCCGTGAGCGGGAGATCGCCGAGCACGAGAAGGATTTGCGGGATTTGGGCGGCAAGATCACGGAAATCAAGGGCGAGTTGGAAGCCATCGAGGGCCGCCGCTCCGAAGAAAAACGGCTCCGGGGCGAGCTGTTTGCCGCCCTGCATCAAGAAGAAATCGCCGTGGCACGGGAACAGGAGCGCCTCTCCCGGGCTCAGGATGAATACAGCGCCCATGTCGAGAAGCGCAACCAGCAGCGGCTGATGTGTGAGCAGATCGAAGACAATCTGCGGGACATTGCCGAGCAAATGAACGAGATCGACGCCCGGCAAGACGGCGCCGAGCAGGATACCAACCAAATGCATCAGCGGACCCAGGCCCTGCAAGCCGAGCTCACCGAAGCGCGGGAGGCAGCCAATCGAGTCCGGGAGCAGGCCACGGCCTGGCGGGTATCCCTGGCTGCCCTGGAGCGTGAGGTGGAGTTGCTCCGCCGCGATGCTGCCCGGCTCGCTGTGGAGCAAGAGGAGCTGCGCCGCCGTCTGGCCCAGCATCAGCAGCAATTGCATCGGTGCCAGGGGGCAGCCCAGGAGCACGCGCGTCAGTTAGAGGCCGGGGAGGCCGAGCAGCGCGCCTGCCAGGAGCGCCTTCGGGAAGCGGGGGTTTCATTAGAAGAAGCCCAGGCTCAACGTACCCGGCTGCAAGAGGCCCTGTACGAGCAGAGCGAGCA
>Ga0123356_10000749_pt1 | contig 35919 bp, 24 predicted proteins | sample TergutEmb28metaG_2_FD_92546 | JGI IMG/M metagenome (GOLD analysis project Ga0123356, IMG submission 92546) | Embiratermes neotenicus P3 segment gut microbial communities from Petit-Saut dam, French Guiana - Emb289 P3 | ecosystem: Host-associated > Arthropoda: Insects > Digestive system > Gut ...
CCCTGTGGTGGAACAGCATCCCGGCGCTGGACAGCAGGGGCAGCCAGCTGACCGCCGCGGGTGACCTCTTCGGCCTGCTCAGCGGGTACGGGTTCGTTGTCCTAGTGGCGCTGATGGCCCGGCTGCCACCGCTGGAGCGCGGGATCGGCACCGACCGGCTGGCCCGCTGGCATGCCACCGGCGGTCGATACGTCATCACCCTGGTCAGCGGCCACGTCTTGGCTATCGTCTGGGGTTACGCGGTCACCGCGCACGAGAAGGTGACCAGCCAGGCCGCGGCGCTGCTCACGCAGTACCCGGACGTGATGATGGCGACGGTCGCCTGGTTCCTGCTGCTGGGCGTCGCCGCGTTCTCAGTCCGCGCGGCGCGGCGCCGGCTCTCCTACGAGACCTGGTACTACGCGCACCTGTACACCTACCTGGCGATCGGGCTCGCGTTCAGTCACCAGTTCGCCGACGGCACCGCCTTCCGGTCGAACCCGACCGCCCGGTTCGCCTGGTCGGCCATGTACCTGATCGTCGCCGCGCTGGTCGTCTGGTACCGGATCCTTACCCCGTTGCGGAACGCCGCCCGGCACCGGTTCACCGTGCAGAACGTCCGCCCGGAGGCTCCTGGCATCGTGTCGGTGTTCATCACCGGCCGCGACTTCGACAGGCTGCGCGCCGAGCCCGGGCAGTTCTTCCGGTGGCGGTTCATCACCCGCGAACTGTGCTGGCAGTCCCACCCGTACTCACTGTCGGCGATGCCGCGCCCAGACCTGATGCGGATCACCGTCAAGGCCCGCGGCGATCACAGCGGGTCGCTGGCCGCGCTGCGGCCCGGTACCCGGGTCATCGCCGAAGGTCCTTACGGGGCGTTCACTCCTTCGCTGAGCAACCGGCGGGTGCTGCTGATCGCGGGAGGGGTCGGCATCACTCCGATCCGCGCGATGTTCGCCGCGCTGCCCGTCGGCATGGCGGAGGCGATCACGCTGCTTTACCGCGCTAGCCACCCGCGCGACGTGGTGTTCAGCCGGGAGCTTGACGCGATCGCCGCCGACCGGAACGCCAGGCTGGAGTACCTGATCGGCTCCCGCGAGGTGCTTGGCTATGACCCGCTCGCTGCCGAGCACCTGGACCGGATCGTCCCCGGGCTGCACCGGTACGAGGCCTACGTCTGCGGTCCGCCCGGCATGACCCAGACGGCGGTGAACTCACTGCGCGACGCGGGCGTCCCGGCCCGTCGCATCCACTACGAGTCCTTCGATTTCTGACCTGCTGCTGACTAGCTGTTTCCGCTTGGAGGTTTCATGCGCCGTGCCGTCCTGACCCTTGGCAGCACCGCCGCGGGGCTCGCCGTGCTGTTCTCCTACAAGTCGCACTCGCCGACGGCCGCTGCCTATGTGCCGAGCCCGGCCCCGAGCACGCCGGGCACGTCGGCGCAGGCATCGACTGGCATGGCGGGCGGAACCGGATCCACGACCGCGGCGGACGGCGCCGGCCGCGCTAGCAGCAAGCAGCCAGCCGCGGGATCCGCCACGAAGACAGCCGCGGGATCCGCCACGAAGACAGCCGCAGGTTCCGCCACGAAGGCGGCCGCGGGTTCCGCCACGACGACGCGCATGGTCACTGGGAAGGTGGCGGACACCCAGTACGGTCCTATGCAGGTCGAGATCACCCTGACGGGCAAGCGGATCACCCAGGTGACGGTGCTGCAGCAAACGGACTTCGGTGCGCTGAGCCAGTCGATCGACTCGATGGCCATCCCGAAGCTGACGGCGGAAACTCTCGCGGCGCAAAGCGCGCGCATCGACGCGGTAAGCGGGGCGAGCTACACAAGTTCCGGCTACATCCAGTCGCTGCAAAGCGCCATCGATCAGGCTGGCGTTTAGGAAGCCCGGCGCTTAGAAATAAGGAGCGACCGGCCTTCACCCCCGGCCGGTCGCTCTGGCGGTGCATCCTTCCCGCAAGGATTCGACCGCCGGAGGCGACCTTAACCGATCACCGGCGGCGGGATTCCCTACTATCGGGGGTTTCGCGATCGGGGTTGGAAAACCGGATGGAGCCGAGGTATTCGAGATCGCGGACGGTGATCGTGCCGTATCCGGTTGCAATAACGCCTAGCTGGCGGAACTCCTTGAGTGCGCGCTCGGCTGTGGAGGTCGCTACTCCGGCCAGCGAACCCAGAGCGCTCTGCGTGATGGGGAGCTTGATGTCGCCGGCCGCGTTCGGCAGGCCGTGCGCCTCGGCGAGTTCGTAGAGCACCTGGGCCAGCCGCTGCGGGGCCTCCCAGACCCGCTCCGCCGCGTGCCGCTCGGTCTCCGCTCGCATCTTGGCGACCACGTGCCTGGTCACCACGTCCTTGATCTCCGGGTACCGCCTGCCCAGCGCGTCGAAGGCGGGCCGGCCGATCCGGATCGCGGTGACCTTGCCGGCCGCGCGCGCGGTCGCGGTCCGGGGCAGGTCGTCAAGCAGGGCGAACTCGCCGACGAGGTCACCGCGTGCGCGCAGCGCCAGGGTCGTCTCCGCGCCGCTGGTGGCGGATACCACCACCCTGACCAGGCCCGCGGTCAGTACGTAAACGTCCCTGCCGACGTCACCCTGGACCACCAGCGCATCCTCGTCGCCGAACTGCACGTGCGTGCCCGCGGCGAGCACGGCCGCGCGCTCTTCCTCGGGCAGGCGCCCGAGGAAGCTGCCCTGCGGCCAGGGCTGCCGGGCGGCGGAGGTCGTGGGCGGCACTCCGCGACGCTGGGAAGGTCGCGGACCAGCAGATCGGGAAACCGGTAGAGCCACGCTATGCATTTTGCCAGATCTCGTTGGCTGGTGGGCTGATAGCGGGAACTGGCAATCGTCCCGGAAATACAGCGAACACAATTCTTCCGTCCCGGCACGGTTACCTATTACGCTGTGGGCGCGAGGGAGTGGCGAAATGGACGAGGACGGGGCCGCCGTCCTGCGGGAACAGGGCGGGGCGCCACGAAGTCGGGATCAGTCGGGACGAGCAGGGCGCCGGCTGCGCATGGGGTTCACGGTCGATGTCGCCGCCTTCGGCGCGCGCCGGATGCCCGAGCGCGACCAGGTGCAGCAACGGCTGCGCGCGCTGGTGGCCGCAACCCTGGCCCGCTGCGGGCTGCCGCTTGACGAAAGCGTGGTCGCCCACGAATGGACCGGGGACGGGATCAACGCGACGCTACCCGCCGACGTCGACCCGGTTGCCGTGCTGCCCGTGCTTGTCAGGTCGATGGCGGCCAATCTCGGCGCGGACAACGCGCGCTACGCGGACCGGATACGGCTGCGGATGGCAGTAGGCGTCGGAGTGGTCGAGCGGCGCCCGACTGAATTCCGCGGCCCGCTAATCGTGGACCTCACGCGACTGGTTGACTCCGAACCGCTACGGTCCGCGCTCACTAACTATCCGAATGCCGATCTCGCGGTCGCGATATCGGACCACCTGCACGCGATGGTGATCCGTCCTGGGTATCCGGGAATTCCCGGTCGCCAGCTCACCCGGGTGGAGGTAGTGGCAAAAGAATTCTCTGAGCCCGCCTGGATATGGGTATCGGCGCGACAGTGGACCGGTTCCCCTTACTTCCCGCTGGTCTCCGACGACCCCATTGTGCTCGGTGAATACCAGATCGTCGCGCGGCTCGGTGCTGCGTACCCCGGCAGGCGGCTGTACCTCGGCCGCGTGTCCGCCGATGGCCCTGCCAGCCCTGGCGCCTCCGGCCGCCCTGCTGACCCCGGTACCTCCGGCGCCCTCGATGGCCTGCCCGGCGGGGCGGATCCGTGGGCCGCCGTCAAGGTGTTCCACGAGCCGCTCGGAGACGACCCCGACGCGCGGCGCCGGCTGGCAGGCGGCGCGCTCGCCGCGACGGTGCTGCACGAACCGCACCTGACCGCCGTCATCGATGTCGATGCCGAGGCCGCCCGCCCGTGGGTCGCGAGCACGCTGGTGCGCGGACCGTCGCTGGCCGCCGCCGTCGCCGAGACCGGACCGCTGCCCGACCCGTGCGTCGGATGGCTGGCGGTTGACATCGCCCGCGCGGTCGCCGCGCTGCACCGGAACGGCTTCGCCCACCATGCGGTCACCCCCCGCAACGTGCTGCTGACGCCCGCCGGAGCGGTGCTGACCGACTTCGGCGTCAACCGGACCGCGCTGACCGTCGGCCCTGGCACCCCGGCCGACGACATGTTCCGGTTCGGACTCACCGTGTGCTACGCGGCGACCGGCCGGGCCCCGTGGGACGACTACCCCACCGACCAGGCGGCACTGCCGCTCGCCGCCCCCGCCGGCAATCCGGACCTGAGCGGCTGCCCGGCCACGCTCGTGCCGATCGTGCGCGCGTGCCTGGATCCGGATCCCGACAGCAGGCCAGCCGCCGCGGCGGCTGCGCACTGCCTGACCCGCGAAGCCGGGTCGCGGCCAGGGTCCTGGCTGCCCGGTCCGGTCGCCTTGCGGCTCGCCGAATACCAGCGGCTACCGGACGCGGGCGATAGATAGGCTTATTGGCATGCTGAGCGCGGAACTGATCGATTCACTGTTCCCGGCGGACCTGCCGGAGGCGGCGCACTGGGAAGAGCGGTACCCGCCGCGGTCGCTGCCGCCCGAGGCGCTGGTGACGCGCATCGCGCCGTCGCCCACCGGGTGGCTGCACATCGGCACGGTTTACACCGCCGATGTCAACCTCGACCTCGCTCGGCACAGCGGCGGGGTGTACCTGCTGCGGATCGAGGACACGGACCAGGCCCGGTTCGAGGAAGGCGCGCTCGCGCAGTTTGAGGCAGGGTTCGCCTATTTCGGCATCCGCGCCGATGAGGCGGATTCCCCCGAGGCCGGCGATCCTGGCCAGTACGGTCCGTACATGCAGTCGCACCGGACGAAGATCTACCAGAGCTTCGTCCGGGAGCTTCTCCGGCAGGGCAAGGCCTACCCGTGCTTCGCCACCAGGGAGGAGCTCGCCGCCATCGCCGAGAAGCAGAAGGCCACCGGAGCACTGCCCGGCTACTACGGCGACTGGGCCATCTGGCGGGACGCGCCCGAGGACCAGGTGCGGGCCCGGCTGGACGCCGGCGACCCGTACGTCGTGCGATTCCGCTCGCCCGGGGTCGGCGGCCGGCGGGTCAGCTACACCGACGCGATCCGCGGCGAGCTGTCCTTCGATGACAACCGCAACGACGTGGTCATCCTGAAGAGCAGCGACACCGAGCCGCGGCTTCCCACCTACCACTTCGCGCACGCCGTGGACGACCACCTGATGCGGGTCACCCTGGTGCTGCGGGCTGACGAGTGGCTGTCGTCCGTGCCGCTGCACCACCAGCTCTTCGACGCGCTCGGCTTCCCGCGGATCCGGTACGCGCACGTGGCGCCGCTGATGAAGCAGGACGGCGGGAGCCGCCGCAAGCTATCCAAGCGGAGGGACCCCGAGGCGAGCGTCAACTACTACATCGACGCCGGCATCCCGGTCGAGGCGACGCAGTACTACCTGCGTGGCCTGGCCAACGGACGGCTGGCCGAGCTGCCGTTCGCGCAGGCGCTGGCCGAACCGCTGCGGCTCGATGAGTTCGGCGTCGCCGGGCCGCTGCTCGACATGGTCAAGCTGGACGACGTCAGCGCCGACTACGTGGCGACCCTGCCCGGCGGGGTAATCCTCGACCGCGTGCTGCCGTGGGCGGACGCCTACGACAAGGACCTGGCCCGGGTGCTGCGCGCCGACCGGGAGCTCGCGCTGCGGGCCCTGGTCATCGAGCGGGAGGGTGTCGACAACCCGCGCAAGGACCTGCGCAAGTGGTCGGACTTCCGCGCGGTGTACGGGTTCTTCTTCGCCTCCATCTTCGAGCTCGTCACCGATCCCGCCGACGAGCGGTTCAACGGACTCGACCCGGACCTGGTGCGGGCCATGGCGGCCGGGTTCGCCGCCGGCTACACCGAGCCGGGGCCGGGCCCCGGGCGCGATCCCGAGTGGTTCGAGCAGGTCAGGTCGCTGGCCGGGGCGCTGGGGTTCGCGATGCGGCAGAAGGACTACAAGGCGAACCCGGACGCCTATCCCGGCCACATCGGCCACGCGTCCGGGGTCATCCGGGTGCTGATTACCGGCAGCCAGCAGTCCCCCGACCTGTCCGAGGTCGCTCGCGCGCTCGGCAAGGCCGAGGTACTGCGCCGGGTAACGGCACTGGCCTGAAGCATGGCCCGACCGCATTGGGCCTGACGTCTGCGGTCGGACCGCACCGGCCTGGCCGGAGACGTTGCTTAGCGCACGAGCACCCGCTCTGGCCAGGCGGTCAGGTACGGATCGGCCGGGCAGGCGGGCAGCGGCCTGCCGCGATCGGCCCGGTCGGCGGCGTCGCTGGCGAGGTCCAGCAGGCGCTGAGCGCTGCGGGCGCTGGTGAACTTCGCCGCGAAGCCGGAAGCGATGGCGCTGCGCTCAGCCCGGTGGGCGAGCATGTCCTCGATCCGGGCCAGCCAGTCAGCGGCCGGCGTGCCGGCCCGGACACGGGCACAGTCGTCCGGGGTGGCTTCGGGGACGCCGCCGATCGCCGAGGCCAGCACCGGCACGCCGAGGGCCTGGTACTCGAGCGCCGCCACGCAGAAAGTCTCGATGAAGCCGGGGATGACCCTGGTGGGGAACACGCCGATCGCCGAGGCCGCACGCAGGCACTGGGCGTCGTGCGAACTGATGCTGGGCAGCACCGTGAGGTTCGGCAGCCGCTCGGCCTGTGCCAGCAGGAAGTCCGCCAGCGGGCCGGTGCCCGCGATGACGAACTCCTGTCCGGTCCCCCGGTCAGCCGTGAGCTCCGCCACCGCGATCAGCACCTCGAGGCCCTTCTCCTCCGCGAGGCGGCCGAGCGTCGAGATGAGCACCGAGTCCTGGCGCAGGCCCGCGCGGTGCCGGAAGCCGGCGACGGCGTCCGCTGACGGCAGCGCGAACGCGGCGGGTGGCAGGCCGGGGTAACGCAGCACGATGGACTCGGCGAGCCGGCTGGCGAACTGCGGCCCGCCGACCGCCTCGGCGCCGGCCAGAAACCGCTCCGCCGTGTAGTGCGAAACGGTGCAGACCACGTCGGCCCGCATCACGTCGGCGAGCAGCGGTACCGCCGAGCCGTCGCCAAGGTGCTCGCATATCGATTCGAGGACATCGCTGCCCTCAATGCTGTGGATCACTATTGGCCGGCGGCCAATCATTCCGAGCGCGTCGGCCACCCTATTGGTGATAGCCGCGTGCGGGTCGACGTAATAGGTGTTCAGTACATCGATGTCGTTATCGACGGCGACCCGGTAAAGCTCGGCGGCCACCGCGCGGAGCAGGTGACCGTCTGGCACCCGGCTATTCCCGCGGACTTCTTTGACGTGATGCACCTGGACCCCAGGGCCAGCGTCGTCCTCCGGGTCAAGGGATGCCCCGCAGTACGTTACCTGGTGCTGCGGCACGCCAGCGAGAGCGGCGAGCGCCGTATTGTTCCAGAGCGCCTGCTTTGCGTGGCCCGACCGATAAGGCGGGTACTTGCTGAGCGTGGCGAAGCGGAGCGGTTTATTCATCGCGACATCCGGGGGCTAAGTTAATGGATGGAAGAACTGTTTATACAGTCCGCCGCGCACTGCCGTCTAGCGCTGTCGCCAGCCATTTCATCAACTGTTTACTCACGGTCATTTACGCCCATGGCTCAAGCACTCCCCGCGACAGGGCACCATAGAAAGTGCCATGACGACGCTTACCGACCTGCTGCCCCCGCCGTCGGACGCCCCGCCAGACCCTGACGCGATCTTCAGCGCCTTCGCCCGCTGGTCAAAGGAGCGGGGTCTCGACCTGTACCCGCACCAGGAAGAGGCGCTGATCGAGATCGTCATGGGGTCGAACGTGATCCTGTCCACCCCGACCGGTTCCGGTAAGTCCCTGGTCGCGGAGGGCGCGCACTTCACCGCGCTCGCCAACGGGCAGCGCAGCTACTACACCGCACCCATCAAGGCCCTGGTCAGTGAGAAGTTCTTCGCGTTGTGCGAGATCTTCGGCCCGGCCAACGTCGGCATGCTGACCGGCGACGCCTCGGTCAACCCCAAGGCGCCAATCATCTGCTGCACCGCCGAGGTGCTGGCCTCCATCGCCCTCCGCGATGGCAGCGACGCCGAGGTCGGCCAGGTGATCATGGACGAGTTCCACTACTACGCCGACCCTGACCGCGGCTGGGCGTGGCAGGTGCCGCTCATCGAACTGCCCAAGGTGCAGTTCATCCTCATGTCCGCCACGCTCGGCGACGTGACGCGCTTTCAGGAGGACCTGACCAAGCGCACCGGCTGGCCCACGGCGGTGGTCAAGAACGCCGAACGGCCGGTGCCGCTCGTCTTTTCCTTCAGCCTGCAGCCGCTGCACGAGACGCTCAACGAGCTGCTGACCACCAACCAGTCGCCGGTCTACGTCGTGCACTTCACCCAGGCCGCCGCCATTGAGCAGGCCCAGGCGCTGATGTCCACCAACATGTGCACCCGGCAGGAAAAGGATGCGATCGCGGAGCTGATCGGCGACTTCCGGTTCGCGTCGGGGTTCGGCAAGACGCTCTCCCGGCTGGTCCGGCACGGCATCGGCGTGCATCACGCCGGCATGCTGCCTAAGTACCGGCGGCTCGTCGAGACGCTGGCCCAGGCCGGGCTGCTCAAGGTCATCTGCGGCACCGACACGCTCGGCGTCGGCATCAACGTGCCCATCCGCACGGTGGTGTTCACCGCGCTGTCCAAGTTCGATGGCAAGAAGACCCGGCTGCTGCAGGCCCGCGAGTTCCATCAGATCGCCGGGCGGGCCGGCCGCGCCGGGTTCGACACCATGGGACAGGTCGTCGTCCAGGCGCCCGAGCACGTCATCGAGAACGAGAAGGCCCTCGCCAAGGCCGGCGACGACCCGAAGGCCCGGCGGAAGGTGGTCAAGAAGAAGCCGCCCGAGGGCATGGTCTCCTGGGGCAAGCCCACCTTCGAACGACTCGTCGCCGCCGAGCCCGAGCCGCTGACTTCAAGCTTCACGGTCACGCACGCGATGGTGCTCAACGTCATCGACCGGCCGGGCAACGCGTATGCGGCGATGAAGCACCTGCTGCGCGACAACCACGAGGACCGCGCCAGGCAGCGCAAGCACATCCACCGGGCGATCGAGATCTACCGGGCGCTGCTCGCGGGCGGCGTCGTCGAGCGGCTCGACGAGCCGGACGAGCTCGGCCGGTACGTCAGGCTCACGGTGGACCTGCAGTACGACTTCGCGCTCAACCAGCCGCTGTCCCCGTTCGCCCTGGCCGCGATCGAACTGCTCGACAAGAACACGGACACCTATCCTCTCGACGTGCTCTCGGTGATCGAGTCCACCCTCGACGATCCACGGCAGATCCTGTCCGCGCAGCAGTTCCGCGCCCGCGGCGAAGCGGTCGCCGCGATGAAGGCCGAGGGCATCGAGTACGAGGCGCGGATCGAGCTGCTCGAGGACGTGACCTGGCCGAAGCCGCTCGAGGACGTGCTGGAGGCCGGCTACGAGATCTACCGGCGCGGGCACCCCTGGGTCGGCGACTACATGGTCTCCCCCAAGTCGGTCGTCCGCGACATGTTCGAACGGGCGATGACCTTCCCCGAATACGTGCAGTTCTACGGGCTGGCCAGGTCCGAAGGCATCGTGCTGCGCTACCTCGCCGACGCCTACAAGGCGCTCCGGCAGACTGTCCCCGACGAGGCCAAGACCGAGGAGCTGACCGACCTCATCGAGTGGCTCGGCGAACTCGTCCGCCAGGTCGACTCCTCGCTCATCGACGAATGGGAAAAGCTCAGCCACCCCGACCCGGACTCTCCGGAGGTGGCGGCGAAGCCCAAGACGGTCACGAGCAACATCCGGGCGTTCCGGATCCTGGTTCGCAATGCTCTTTTCCGGCGGGTCACCCTCGCAGCGCTGCGCCGGCCGGACGAGCTCGGCGAGCTCGACGGGGCCGACGGCTGGACCGCCGCCGCGTGGGAGGAAGCCCTCGACGGCTACTACGCCGAGCACGACGAGATCGGCACCGGCGCGAACGCGCGCGGGCCGGCCATGCTGATCATCGAGGAGTCCCCTGGTGCCTGGAACGTCAGGCAGATCTTCGACGACCCGGCGGGCGACCATGACTGGGGCATCTCGGCCACGGTCGATCTGGCCGCGTCCGACGAAGAGGGCACGGCGGTGCTGCACGTCACCGACGTCGGGCAACTCTAGTCGCGGGTTGTTCGTTCCGGCTATTTCGAACGACCGGGGACTTCGCGTTAACGGTTTGAGTGCTACGGCAGTGATGGCTAGCGTGGTTGCCTTATGAAACCCGATCCCACGGTGGTGGCGCGGCTGCGCGCGGGCGGTTGCGTGTTCGCCGAGGACGAGGCCGAACTGCTCACCTCGGCCGCGAGCTCTCCGGCCGTGCTTGACGCGCTGGTCGCCCGGCGGGTGGCCGGCGAGCCGCTCGAGCAGGTGGTCGGCTGGGCGACGTTCGCTGGCCTGCGCATCCTGGTGGAGCCGGGTGTATTCGTACCACGGCTCCGCAGCGAATTCCTCGTCTCGGTCGCTGTTTCGCTGGCAGTGCCGTCGCTCGCGGCACCGGGACCGGTGATCGTTGACCTGTGCTGCGGGACCGGCGCGCTCGGCCTCGCGGCAGCGACCGCGCTGGGCGACGGCGAGCTGCATGCCTCCGACCTCGACCCGGCCGCTGTGGCGTGCGCACGGCGCAACGTCGAGCCCGCGGGGGGACGGGTGTACGCCGGAGACCTGTTCGCGGCGCTGCCAGGTTCCCTGCGCGGGCGGGTTGACGTGCTGATTTGCAACGCGCCCTACGTGCCGAGCTCCGAGATCGAGTTCATGCCCGCCGAGGCGCGCGAGCACGAGGCCCTGGTGGCGCTCGATGGCGGGCTCGACGGGCTCGCCGTGCTCCGCCGGGTGGCGGCGGCGGCACCAGACTGGCTGGCGCCCGGCGGAGCGCTGCTCGTAGAGACCAGTTCCCGGCAGGCGCCCACGATGGCCGCCGCCATGGCGGCCGCCGGGCTTGCCGCTGACACGCACGCCGACGACGAGTACGGCGCCACCGTGGTTACCGGCCGCCGGCGCCGCGCGTTAGGTAGTTTCAAGGGTTATGGGGATGAGGGTCAGCAGCGCGCAGCGGCGGGCTCGGCTGGTGGAGCGGCACCGGCTCGGGGCCGCGGGCGTGGCGAGCGTTCCGGCGAGCGCGGAGACGGTAGGCGGAGCCGTTGATGACATGGTGGCGTTGCATGCCACTGACCCGGTCACTGTGTACCTGTCGGCGTGGGCGCGGACCGGGTGCTCAGCGGAACATGTCGATGAGGCGCTGTACACCGACCGGAACCTGGTGCGGATGCTGGGGATGCGGCGGACGGTTTTCGTGGTGCCAGCTGAGCTGGTCGACGTCGTTCAGGCGGCGTGTACCGACGACGTGGCACGGCGGCTGCGGCGGCAGCTGGAGAAGCACCTGACGGACGGCGGGATCGGGGACGGCGACGCGGCCGGATGGCTGCGGTCGGTGGAGGCCGGGGTGCTGCGGGCACTCGCCGCGCGCGGTGGGGGCGCGTCCGGGGCGCAGCTGTCGGCGGACGAGCCGCGGCTGCGGACGCAGCTGATCTACACGCCGGACAAGGCGTACGGCGGGGCGGCGAACATCACGTCGCGGGTGCTCGGACTGCTGGCCGCCGACGGGCACCTGGTCAGGGGGCACCGGCGCGGCGGCTGGTCGTCAGGGCAGTTCGACTGGTTCCCGCCCGGAGCCTGGCTGGGCTCGGACGCTAGTGCGGAGCCGGGTGACCGCGGCGAAGGGCTCAAGGCGGATGCGGCGCGGGCGGAACTCGCCCGGCGCTGGCTACTCGTGTTTGGCCCGGCGCTGGTGTCCGACCTGCAGTGGTGGGCGGGGTGGACGGCCGGGCAGACGAAGGCTGCGCTCGCTGCGCTGCCGGTCGCCGAGGTCGATCTCGAAGGTCAGGCCGGCATCGCGCTGGCGGACGATCTCGAGTTCCCCGCTGCCGCTGGCGTGCCTGCGGTGGCCGCGCTGCTGCCCGCGCTCGACCCGACGCCGATGGGCTGGCAGGCACGATCGTGGTACCTCGGCCCGCACGCTCCCCCGCTGTTCGACCGGACGGGGAACGTCGGGCCGACGGTGTGGTGGGAAGGACGCGTTGTGGGCGGCTGGGCGCAGCGCGCATCGGGCGAGGTCGTGCACCGGTTGCTCGAGGATATCGGCTCCGACGGCGAGGCGGCCGTATCCGCCGAAGCGGGACGGCTGGAGGCCTGGCTGGGGCCGGCTCGGGTCACGCCCCGTTTCCGCACCCCGCTCGAGCGCGAGCTGTCAGCCTGATCCGGCAGCCGTGCATCTGCAATTGCCGGGATGCCTGAATGCCGCTGACCGACCGATAGGTTTTTCCCGGCTCTGAGCCAGGCCACCATCCTGGAAGACGGCGCGATCGGCCTTCATTACAGCCGGACCTGACCGGTCCTCCTGGACCATGGTCTTGTGGTGTGGCTCTAAGCCGGCTAGCGGAGCTGCCAGGTGGGGCCGGCGGCGGTGTCGGTGACCTGGACGCCAAGGTCGTCGAGCTCGTTGCGGATCTCGTCGGCGCGGGCCCAGTTCTTCTCCGCGCGGGCCGTGGTGCGCTCGGCGATCAGGCGCTCGATCGTCTCGACTTCGCTGGCGGACAGCTCGTCGACGGAACGGCGGTTTTCTACCTCGGCCTCATCCAGGTCGGCGAGGCCCAGGCCGAGCAGGGCGTCCGCCGACGCGACGATGATGCGCAGACCCTCGGGGGTCAGCTCGGTGTCGCGGAGGGCGTCCTGCAGGGTGGCGAGGATCTTGGGGGTCGCGAGGTCGTTCGCGATCGCGCCGTCGAGCTGGTCGAGGTAGCCGAGTGCCGCCTTCCGCGCGTCCTCATCGTCCGGCAGCAGGGAGACGGCCTGCTCATATGTATCGATCGCGGGCAGCGGGCGGAGTGGCGCGATGCGGGAGACCAGGCGGCGCAGGGTCGCCTGAGCGGCGTCCAGCCCGGCGGTGGTGAAGTCGAGCTGGCTGCGGTAGTGGCCGCCGAGCAGGAACAGCCGGTAGGCCATCGGGTGGTAGCCCAGTTCCGTCAGGTCGGCCAGGCGCAGCGTATGGCCAGCGGACTTAGCGATCTTCTGCGCGTCGAGCAGGACCCATTCGTTGTGCAGCCAGTACCGCACCCACGGGCGACCGTCACCCAGGTACGCCTCGCTCTGGGCAATCTCGTTGACGTGGTGCAGTTCGCGGTGATCGATGCCGCCGGTGTGGATGTCGAAGTGATCGCCGAGCAGCGTCATCGACATCACCGAGCATTCCAGGTGCCAGCCGGGTGCGCCCCAGCCCCACGGCGAATTCCAGCGCATGATGCGCCGGACGCCAGGCTCTTCGGCCCGCCACAGGGCGAAGTCCGTCTTGTTCTTCCGGCCCTCGACCAGTTCGACCCGGGTGCCCTCGCGCTGCCCGGCGATGTCCATCATGGCCAGGGCGCCGTACCCGGGCGACTTGGAGGTGTCGAAGTACAGCCCGGACGGCAGCTGGTAGGTGTAGCCCTTGTCCTGGAGAACCTTCGCGAACTCGATCATCTGGTCCACGTAGGCGCTGGCCCGCGGGTAGACGTCGGCCGGCTGGACATTCAGCGCCGCCAGGGCCTGCAGCCAGTCCTGCGTGTAGAACTCCGCGATCTCCTCGACCGACCGGCGCTCCTTCGCAGCGGCGACCTCAAGCTTGTCCTCACCGGTGTCGGAGTCGGCGACCGCGTGCCCGACGTCGGTGATGTTGACGACGTGGCGCACCGCAATGCCCTTCCAGCGCAGCGCGCGGCGCAGCGTGTCGGCCAGCACGTAGGGCCGCATGTTGCCCAGGTGCTGGTAGGCGTAGACGGTGGGACCGCAGCTGTACAGGCCCACGACGTCGGCGGACGGCACGAAGTCCGCAATCCGCCGTCCGAGCGAGTTGTAAAGCCGCAGCTGCTGTCCTGTCACGCAAGCCATGATAGGGGCTATTCGTACAGCCGCTCGATCTCCTTGGCGTAGCGGTCGACGATCACCCGGCGGCGGCGCTTCAGCGACGGGGTGAGCTCGCCCGACTGGGCGGTCCACTCGTCCGGCAGCAGCGCCCAGCGGCGGACCTGTTCGGGTCTGGCCAGGTGCGAGTTCGCGATGGCCACGCCCCGCCCGACCTCCGCCAGCACATCGGGATCGGCCGCCAGGTCGGTCATCGTGCCGAACTCGATGCCGTGCGCCCGTGCCCACGCCGAGGCCGCGTCCGGATCGAGGACGAGCAGCGCGGTCAGGTAGCTGCGCCGGTCGCCGATCGCGCAGGCCTGGCCGATCAGCGGGTGGCGCTGCAGTTCGTACTCGACGAGGGCAGGCGAGACGTTCTTGCCTCCGGCGGTGATGATCAGCTCTTTCTTCCGGTCGATGATCTTCAGGCTGCCGTCGCCATCCAGCTCGCCAATATCGCCGGTGTGCAGCCAGCCGTCGGAGTCGATCGTCTGCGCGGTCAGCTCCGGGTCCTTGTAGTAGCCGCGCATCAGAAGCGGGCCGCGGGCGAGGATCTCCCCGTCGGCCGCCAGCCGGAGCTCGGTGCCCGGCACCGCCGAGCCCACCCTGCCGGTTCGGTACTGGTCAGGCGCGGTGCTGGTGCCGGCGAACGTCAGTTCCGTCATCCCCCAGCCTTCGATGAACGACAGGCCGAGTGCGCGGAAGAACGCGATGATCCCCGGGTCGAGCGGCGCGGCGCCGCTGGCCGCGACGTGCACCTTGTCCAGGCCCACCTTGCTGAGGATCGCCCGCTTGACGGGCTCGGGCAGGGCGCGCACGGCCTCGGGTGAGCTGTCGGGCAGCGCGGCGGACAGGCCGGCGTGCACCTTCTCCCAGATCCGCGGCACGCCCAGGAATCCGGTCGGGCGGACGTGCAGGGCGAACTCGATCACCCGCACCGGGTCCGGGCAATAGGAGAGCGTGACGGGGGTCACGAGCGCAGCCCAGTTGTCGACCGCGCGGCCCGTGACGTGCGCCATCGGCAGATAGCAGATGTTCCTGATCCGGCCGTCTTCATCCGTGTGCTCGTCGTGCGACAGCACCCGCTCCGCCGCCGCCTGGTAGTAACGGATGTTGTGGTGGGTGATCATGACGGCCTTCGGCTGGCCGGTGGTGCCCGAGGTATAGACCAGGGTGATCAGGTCTTCGGGGGTGACCTCACGCCAGGACTCCTCGAACCTTTCCGGGAACCGGCCGGCCTCGGCGCGGCCGAGCGCGAGCAGCCCGGTCCAGTCTTCGTCGGTCACGATGACCTCGCGCAGCCGCGGGAGGTGATCCCGTACCGACTCGAACGCGGCCGCGAACTCCCGGTCGACGATCGCGACCGTGGCCTCGCAATGCCCGGCGATATAGCCAGCCTGCTCCGCGGAGACGGTGGGGTAAATGAAAACGGGGACCGCGCGAGCGTGCAGCACCGCGTAGTCCGCGACGGTGGCCTCGGGGCGGTTGCGGGTCCAGATCACCGCGAACTCGCCGGGGCGCAGGCCCCTCGCGATCAGGCCGAGGGTCGCGTCGCGGACCTGGTCGTGCACCTCGCGGTAGGTCAGCGAACGCCACTCGTCGCCGTCACGCCACTGGTGGGCTGGCACATCGGGGTTATCCGAGACGGTCTTGGCGTACTCGGTGAGCAGCGTGCTGCCCGCGATCTCCCGCTCAATCCCGGCGCGCACGGCGGCCACGTCCTCGGGGACGCCAGTCAACTCGCTTGAGGTCATCCGACCATTGTGATCCGGACGCCGCGTGCTGGCCAGAGTCCGGAAATGATCGTGTCCGCCGGCCGCGAAGAGGGCGGCCGGCGGACACGATGGGGGATGACCGGTCTAGAAGGGCGGGAACGCGACGAGGCCGTCGGTGTTGCCCGCGCCGTCGGTGTAGAAGCCGACGATGTCGTTCTCGTTGTTGATGCCGTTGAGGACGGTGGTGCCGATGCCGTTGGGGTCATCGACGTTGAGCGTGAATCCGTGCCCGAGCCGCCAGATGAACCCGTGCGACGCGCCGCCCGCCACGGTGTAGGCGCCGACTACCACGTCGTGATTGTTCACGCCGAACGCCTGGGTCATCGACGCGCCCGGCACGGCGAGCGTGATGAAGTCGCCGTTTCGCAGCTTGAGGAACCCGTCCGTCTTGCCGGCCTTGGTGTTGTAGATGCCGGACACGTCACCGTTGCTGTTGATCCCGGTGGCGGTTGTCGCCGGCGCCTTGCCGCCGGTCGGTGCGCCCGGCTCGGTGACGAGCGTAAACCTGCGGTTCGCGGTGTTGTATTCGTAGGCGCGCGGGACGCTGGAGCCGTTGAGGTAGAAGCCGACCGCGATGTTGTGGTCGTTGATGCCGAGCAGCTGGTCCACCGGCGGGTTCTGGTTGTTGCCGGTCGGGAAGACGACCTTGTGGAACGCGCCGTTGTGCGCCCAGAAACCGAAGTTGTTGTCGTCGGCCGGGGTCGCCTTGTTCTGGGTCGAGTAGAACCCGACCTGGTAGGAGTTGTCGTTCAGGCCGGTGACCTGGGTCTGGACCGAGTGCGGGTAGTTCTCGCTGGCGATGTTGCCCTGCGCGTACGGCGGGGAGATCAGGTAGCCCTTGTTCGGGTGACCCGCGTTGCCGCTGCCGAAGTACCCGGCGATCTTCCCGCTGTTGTTGATGCCGAGCAGCTGGTTGAACGTGCGGTCGTGGGTGCTGCCCATTTCCACGAACTGGTAGCCGCCCGCGGTCGCGGCGGACGGCGCCTTGGGCGCCTGCGGCTCGGCCAGCGCCGATCCGGCCCCCGTCAGTGCGGTGGCGGCCAGCGTGCCCACCGCGGCCGCGGCGATGCCACCGCGGATCAGCTTGCCCTTGATCGAAATGCCCATGATGGTGATCCCTTCTTAGCCCCGCTGTCTGTTAGCCCCGTTGTCCGGACGCGGCCTGGTGTCCGTTGCCGGGCCGCGGTGATGCTCGCGGATCAGACTGGCGAGGGTGCTCAGGGGGAAGCGGCGGGGGTATAGGTGGATCAGCGGGGGATACCCGGGGATGGCCCGGATAGTTACTGTACGTGCCCGGTCAGCTGCCACGCGTCCGCGGCGATTCGCCAGCTCCCGTCGCCCTGCGGCCGGACCACCGTGCAGCCGGTGCCGTGCAGCCGGATCGCGACCCCATCCGGGCCCACGCCGTTGATCCGGCGCTCGCAGACAAGCAGCGTGAGGCCGTCGGCGGGGAGCACCGCGACAAGCCTGGTGTCGAGCGGGAGCCGCAGCCGCAACAGCGACGACATGGTCTCCCGCACGCTGGCCCCGTCGGGCCGGTCGTCGGCCCACACGCGCAGCGGCGCCGTCGGCTCGTACTGCGCGACGGCGGCGCCCAGGTCGCCGTCGCTGACCGCGAGCGAGACCAGTTCGGGGGCTTCCGACGGCCAGCGGGCCAGCGGCGGGGGGATCGGATCCGACACGCGATGCCTCCAGGGGTTCATGGTGCGCGGCTGCCGTGCCGCAACGCCGTCGCAGGCGTGGGGATGAGTGTGACATTCCGGCGCTGGGGGAACCCGCAGGCACTGGGGGAATCACCGGGGGTGCGGGACCTGCGAGGTCGCGTCTAGGGCACCTGGTTCAGGTGCGCTCGGCAAGCCGCTCGGCCAGCGCGGTCGTCTCGGCGGCGGGCGCGACGCCGACCTGATCGGCGAGCAGCTGGACGAGGTTCGTGTAGTGCCGGACCGCTCGGGCGTTCTCGCCGAGCATGGCCCAGCAGGTCATCAGCTCCCGGTGGGCGGACTCGTTCAGTGGCTCGTGCTCGACCGCACGCCGGAAGGCGGTCGCCGCCGCCTGGTGCCGACCCGCCGCAACGTGCAGCCTGCCGACCGCGAGCAGCGCAGACTCGAAACGCCTGCGCAGCTCGTCACGGCGGGCGAGCGCCCATTCCCCGGTGGCGACGCCGGCCATGAAGTCACCCCCGTACACCGCGACGGCACGCTGCAGCTCGGGCAGTGCCGCGCTGGCGGGCCGGGCGCCCCCGGCGGCCGCGAGCGCGGACTCGAAGGCGTCCACGTCGCAGTCGAGGTCGCGGTCGCGGTTCAGCGAGTACTTGCCGCCGGAGTAGACGACCCAGTCCTGGTCGCCGAGCGCCCGGCGCAGCTCGCGCAGCGCGGTGTGCAGCGCGTTGCCGAGCTGCTGGCGGGACAGTTCAGGCCACAGCGCGGCGCCCAGCTGCTCCCTGGTGAGCGGCGGCGACGTGGCCAGCAGGAACATCAGTTCCCGGGGCTTGGCGTAGCCCCAGTCCGGGGTGCTGAGCGTGACTTCGCCCAGTTCCACCGTCGCTGTGCCGAGCGCGCGAACGCGCAGCGGCAAGACCGCGCGCTCCGCCCGCTCCCCCGTAGTCGGCTGTCGTGGTACCCGGACCTTCGGTGCCGGGGCCCGGGGTTCCGGGGTTCGCTCCGCCGGGGTTCGCTCCGCCGGGGTCTGCGCTGGCGGGGTCTGCGCTGGCGGGGTCTGCGCTGGCGGGGTCTGCGCTGGCGGGGGGAGGAAGGCGCCGGTCAGCGCGGATGCGTCCGGCGGAGCCGGCGTGTGCTCCGCGCCCGGTGACGGGGGCGTGGATGAGCTGGCGGGCGTCGGCGCGGAGTCCGCGCCCGGCGACGGTGTTGCAAATGAGCTGGAAGGCGCTGGCGCGGACGAGGCCGCCGCGTCCGGTTGACTTGGTTCGCCGGGCGGCACATCGAGCTCGGGGTCTTCCGTGCCCCGCTGCCAGGCCGCCTGGTAACCGGCGTCGCCGAGGGAACAGCGCGCGGCCTCCGCGGTGCGGTCATGCTGCGGCCGCTCGCACGGCGAGATGGCCGTGCCGATCGCGTCGCGCATGGCCTGGGCCGCGCCGAGCAGCCGCGCCGCGCGCTCCGCGCCCCCGACTTCGTCTTCCGCACCGGCTGCGTCGTCGTGGCCCGGGGGGTCGTCTCCCCGGTCCGCGACAGCGACCGCCGCTGCGGCGAGGTCCTCAAGCACACTGGACATCCGCCACCGGTCACGCAGGTCGCGGTGCGTGGCGTAGCTGGACCGCAGCCGGGCCGCCGCGGCGGCCTGGTCGCCTCCCGCGAGCGCGATCAGGCCAAGCTGCTCCTCGCACCATGCGACGCCCTCGCGGAAGCCGATCGAGGAGGATAGCTCCAGGGACTCCGTTAGCAGCGCACTGGCCTGGTTCAGGTCGTCACGGCAGCGAGCCACGACACCCAGGCTGATCAGCGACCACGCGGTGCCTTCCACGTCGCGCAGGGCGCGGAAGAGCGACAGTGCCCGCGAGCATTCAGTGACCGACGTGTCGAAGTCGCCCTGGAGCCACGACACAAACCCCAGGTAGCTGCGCGCACCAGCCTCCGCCCGTTCATCCCCCGCGGCCTTGGCCAGCTCAAGCCCTTCCGCGTGCAGCTGTGCGGACCGAACGTAGCGACCCTGCTCGCGCGCGACGCTGCCGAGCGCCTGGAGGCTGGCGGCGATGCCAGCCGAGTCGCCGATCGCGCGGTAGATCAGCAGCGCCGCGTCGAGCCGCCGCACCGCGGGCTCATAGTCGCATTGCAGATGGGCGAGCCGCCCGCTGCCGAACAGGGCCCTGGCGCGCAGCTGCGGCGGAGCGGCCGGCCCCGCGGCGACCGCGTCGTCCATCCACTGCCGCACTTCTTGGTAGTGCCCGCGCAGGTAGGCGTACCGGTCAAGCCGGCCAACGATCCGCAGCGCGGATACCGCGTCACCGCTCTGCCGGGCATACTCGGTGGCCGCCCGAAGGTTGGCCCGCTCCAGGTCCAGGCCGTCGAGCTCGGCCTCGAGTTCGGCCGCCGCCGCCTGCTCGACCCGCCCCCCCGCCTGCTCGGTGAACTCGGTGTAGTAACCGAGGTGGGCACTCCTGGCCTGGTCGAGCTCACCCGCCGCGGCTAGCTTCGCCGCCGCGTACTCGCGGATCGTCGCGAGCATGTGATAGCGCTCGTGCTCCACCCGGAGCAGCGACTTGTCGGCGAGCCTGCTGAGCAGGTCGAGCACGTCGACCGCCGCTATGTCGCCGAAGCCCGCCACCCGCTCGGCGGCCGCGAGTGAGCATCCGCCGGAGAAGGTGGCCAGACGGCGGAACGCGGCGGCTTCGGCCTGGTCGAGCAGGTCGTGGGACCAGTCGAGGGTGGCGCGCAGCGCCTGGTGCCTGGCCGGGGCGGATCGCGCGCCCCCGGTCAGTACGCCGAAGACGTCGTCAAGCCGCTCGGTGAGCTGCCGGACGGACAGGATCCGCATCCGCGCGGCAGCCAGTTCGATGGCGAGTGGCAGCCCGTCCAGCTTCCGGCACACCTCGGCCACCGCGTCCCGGTTGCCGCTTGTGATGGCGAATGACGGTGCCACCAGCCGGGCCCGGTCCGCGAACAGCTCGACAGCGTGCGGCCGGTCAAGCGGCGGCACCGGAAAGGCGCGCTCGCCCTCAACGCCAAGAGACTCTCGGCTTGTGGCAAGGACGGACAGCACTGGGCACTCGGCGAGCAGGTACTCCGTCAGCGCGGCGACGCCCGCCGACAGGTGCTCACAGTTGTCGAGCACCACGAGGACCGGGGCGGCGCCGCGGGCTGCGAGGTGAGTGGTGATCGCCGCGTCCGCGTCCAGCCCCGGCGTTTCCGGTACGCCCAGCCGCGCGGCTACGGTGGCGGCGATGAGCCGGGGGGATTCAACCGGTGCCAGTTCAACCCAGGCGACATCCGCGGCGGCGGCCAGCTCGGCCGCGGCGGCGAGCGCCAGGCGCGTCTTGCCGGTGCCGCCCGGTCCGGTGAGCGTGAGCAGGCGGCTACCGGCGAGCGCCCGCGTCACCGCGGCAAGCTCGCCGTCCCGGCCCACGAGCGGGGTAAGCCGCACGGGGAGCCGCCCTGTGGTCAGCACCGCCATGTGAGCTGCCCCGCTCCGCTACTGCCCGGATTGCCGACGTCGCCTGGCCCTCCGCCGACCGAAAAATAGTTCCTCACTGAAGGTAACCATTACCTGCCGGTAACGAAATATGGAGGAAGTGGTGCTGGGGGTTGCGACGTCCACCATTTCCCTGCGGCCCACGGTCAAACCCCAGTCAATCCCCTGGTCAATCCCCCAGTGCCCATGAACCGGTTCCGGCGGACGGCCGTTCGACCGGAGCGTACGGGGACCACGCCGTACCGGAGAATGCCGTTCCGGACGACACCGGGCGGGGGACACAAGGAGGAAGTCCGATGAGCAACGCCAACCGCAAGAAGCTGCGGATCACCGCGGCGGCGGTGGCCGCGGGGGCGATCGCCGCGGCCGGCACCACGCTGGCGACGTCCTGGGCGGGCATCGCCCAGGCCGCCCCGGCCAAGCCGGCCCCGGCGACCATGAAGGACATGATGGGGGGCGGCCAGGCCGGGTACCGGTTCCAGACGCTCGACAACGCCAACGACGTGACCTTCAACCAGCTGCTCGGCATCAACAACGAGAAGACCATCGCCGGTTACTTCGGTTCTGGCGCGGCGGGCCACCCGAACAAGGGCTACCTGCTGCGGCCGCCCTACCGGCAGGCCAACTACCGGAACGAGAACTTCCCCGGGTCGGTGCAGACCCAGGTCACCGGCCTGAACGACAACGGGGTCACGGTGGGGTTCTGGTCCACGATGAACACCGCCAGCCAGGTCAACAACAACTTCGGGTTCTACGAGCGGAACGGCAGCTTCCACCGGGTGCAGTTCCCGACGGGTGACAACGCGAACCCGGTAGTCGACCAGCTTCTCGGCGTCAACGACCACGATGTGGCGGTCGGCTTTTACACCAACGGCGGCGGCCTGAACCGCGGCTACACCTACAACATCAGGACCCACCAGTTCGGCCGGGTCTGGGTGCCCGGGTACCCGACCGGCGTCAGCGCCCCGAGCACCACGGCGGCGGCGATCAACAACAACGGGGACATCGCCGGGTTCTGGACCAACCCGAAGACCGGCAACACCGACGGTTTCCTGTTCAGGAACGGGAGGTTCACCGACCTGACCGCCCCGGGTGCCTCGTCCACCCAGGCGTTCGGCGTCAACAACCGCGACGAGGTGGTCGGTGACTACACCGTCGGGAGCGGGTCGTCGGCGGTCATGCACGGGTTCAGCTGGACCCCTTCGGGTGGCTTCAGCACCGTGGACGACCCTCAGGGGGTAGGCACGACCACGATCAACGGCGTCAATGACGCCGGCGACCTGGTCGGGTTCTACACCGACACCGCGGGCAACACCGACGGACTGCTGGCCATGCCGGGCAGCAACCAGGCTCCGGGGCACAACAACGCCACGGTCCACCTGCACCTGTCGGCGATGCCCGCGGGCACTGTCAGCGTCGGCACCCAGGGTGGCGGGGTGTCGCAGCTGATGATCTCGGCCTACGGGCTTACCCCGGGCTCGGCGCACACCGTGCTGCTGCACGGGAACCCGATCGGGACCCTGACCGCGGACTCCACTGGTCAGGTCTCGACGGCCCTCACGGTGAACCACATCCCGTCGGGCTCACGGGTGAAGATCCTTGACGGCGGCAACGGCACCGCCATCATCGCGCAGACGGACCCGCTCAACTCGGGCAACGGCCAGCACGCGCTGCACGCGATCGAGAACGGCTTCCCGCAGGGCTCGCTGCAGGGCCACGCCACGATGGCCTACGACCCCGCGGCACAGACGATCACCGTGACGCTAACCGCCAGCGGTGTCTCGCCCGGTCCGCACGCCGCGCACATTCACGTTGGCAGCTGCCAGAGCCAGGGCCCGGTGCAGTACATGCTGATGGACTTCACCGCCGACTCGCACGGCAACATCAACAACGAGACCCGGACGGTCACCAACGTGACCACCGCGCCGCCCGCCACCGGCTGGTACCTCAACCTGCACCAGGGCGACATGAACAACATCCTGTCCAACGGCAACCCGACGATTAACTTCCGCCCGCTGCTCTGCGCGAACATCGTCACCAACGGGTAGCACCGACCCGCTGTCTCGCAGGCTGGCCCAGCACTGCGTGGCACGGCACGGCGTCCGCCCCGGCTTCCTCGTCGGGACGGACGCCGTTCAACGTGCGCCATGATCCGCGTTCGGATGGCTGAGTTCTCCTGTTGGCTACCGCGCGTGCGCACTTAATGACATGATTCGCCCAGTAGCGGGCCTTCTGGCGGGAGGGGTCACCATGTGGGAGCGTCTTGAGCGGCGCGAGATCGAACGGCACGGACTGCGCCCAGGGCCTGGGGACCGGCCGCGACCGGACCTGCCGGCCGGTCACGATCTCATCCCGAAAATTGAGCACATCGTGGTGCTCATGCAGGAGAATCACTCCTTCGACAATTACCTGGGCACGCTGACCGGTCGCGACGGCACCAGACGAGGCGACGGGTTCTCACTCGGCGAGGACGGCGCGCCGGACGCCGTCAACAAGCTGCGCAGTGGCCAGCAGGTTAAGGCTCATCGGTTGCCGTCCACCGTTCAGTTCCCCGGCAACCCGAGCCAGACCTGGAACGCGAGCCACATCTCTGACGCCGACCGCACCGGCGGCGGGTTCGCGCAAAGCATCGAGCAGACCGTGCCTGGCGGCGACCCGGCCGTGCCGCTCGGCTACTGGACCGAAGAGGACCTGCCCTTCTACCACGGACTCGCCCGGGTGTTCCCGGTCGCCGACCGCTGGTTCTGCTCCTGCCTCGGGCCGACGTTCCCGAACCGGCGATTCCTGATCGCGGGCACCGCGCATGGCCTGATCGACGACCTGCCCTGGGACCTGGTGGATTACCCGCCCGCAGGGACGATTTTCGACTCGCTCACGTCGAACGGCATCACCTGGACCAACTACCACAACGTGCACCCGGCGAAGGTGGTCCTGACCCGGGCCCTCGGCGCCAGGGGTCTTGTCGCGCTACGCCGGCTGGCCCAACTCGGCCGCTGGCTGCCAGGGGTGACGAACGCGGTCCGCGGCAACAAGTCCTTCACCGCCGACCTCTACCCGCTCGGGCTCGCCCGCTGCGTCCGGCACACGGCGAACACGCAGCAGTTCTTCGCCGACGCCGCCAAGGGCACACTGCCGGCGGTGTCCATCGTCGACCCGGACTTCGGCCTGTACTCCGAGGAGAACCCGCAGGACATCGTCAAGGGCGAGTCGTTCTCAGCCGCGGTGGTCAACGCCGTCATGCACGGCCCGGCGTGGCGGTCGACGTTGCTGCTGTGGATCTACGACGAGCACGGCGGCTACTACGACCACGTGGTGCCGCCGGACGCGGTCGCGCCGGACGACGTGCCGGCCCGCAACTGGCAGCTCTCGACCCCGTGGGTACGGGCGCTGCTCGGCAGGCTCTCCGCCAAGTCGCTGTCCGAGCTGGCGAACGCCGACGACGGGCCGGTGACCTACAACCGCTACGGCTTCCGCGTCCCGGCGGTCATCGTGTCCCCGTACGCCCGCCCGGACTTCGTGCTGAGCGACGTGCTCGACCACACCTCGGTGCTCAAACTCATCCAGGAGAAGTGGAACCTCCCCTCGCTCACCCAGCGGGACGCGGCCGCGACGTCGCCGCTGGGCGCGCTCGACCTCGACGCCGACCCCGCCTTCCTGACCCCGCCCGACCTGCCGGCCTCGAAGGGCGGCCCGTTCCAGTACTCCTAGCTCAGCAGGAAGTCGCCTAGTTCAGCAGGAAAGCGGCTAGTTCAGCAGGAAGTCGGCGAGGCGCTCGCCGATCATGATTGACGGGGCGTTGGTGTTGCCTGACGTCACCGACGGCATGACTGAGGCGTCGGCGACCCGGAGCCCCGGCACCCCGTAGACGCGCAGGTCGGGAGTGACGACCGCCTGGTTGTCGATGCCCATCTTGCAGGTGCCGACTTGGTGGTGGTAGGTGATCAGGTTTCGCATGCCGTATTCGAGCAGCTCCTCGTCGGTGCGGACGTCCGGCCCGGGGGCGATCTCGCGGTCGCGGAACTCCGACAGCGCCTTGGCTTCGCCGACCTCGCGGGACAGCTTCAGGGAGGCGAGCAGCGCCTTGACGTCCGCCTGCTCCGCCAGGTAGTTCGGGTCGATCACCGGGTGCTCTGCCGGGTCCGCCGAGCGAAGCCAGAGCCGGCCGCGGCTCAGCGGCCGGATGATGCCGGCCACGATCGCGTAGCCGTCTCCGTAGCCGAGCACCGGGTAGCCCTCGACCGGCATCGGGAAGTGCGACATCAGCGGCTGCAGGTCGGGCGCGGTCATCCCCGGGTCACTCTTGGCGAAGAAGTGCGCCTCCAGGTTGTTCGCCTTGCCCTCGGGGATCTTCTGCGCGGAGGAGTAGAGAAACGTCGCGAGGGCGTGGTCATGCAGGTTCGCGCCCACGCCCGGCAGGTCGACGCGCACGTCGATGCCGAGCGGACCCAGGTCGTCAGCCGGGCCGATGCCGGAAAGCAGCAGCAGCTGGGGCGAGCCGATCACGCCTCCGGCGACGACGACGTCGCCGGAGGAGCGCAGTTCGGTCCCCGGCCATGGGTCAAGAACCGGGTGCGGCTGGGAGTCAGCCGGGTCCGTTCGGTGCGCATAGACAAGGCCGGGCCGGGACAGCCGGACACCGGCCGCGCGACCGGCACCGTCGAATACCAGCCCGGTCACCTGCGCACCGGTGATGACGGTGAGCAGCGGGCTGTCGATGATGGGCTGGACGAACGCCGTCCAGGCGGACATCCGCAGGCCGTTCCGGACCGTCATGTGGGTCAGGCCGACGCCCATGATGTCGTCGGCGTTCGGGTCGTCGTTACGCGGGATACCGGTCTCCACGGCCGCGTCGATCATCGCGAGGGTCGCCGGGTTCGGCTCGTGGATCCTGATGACGGGGAGCGGGCCGCCGGTGCCGTGGTACTCGCTCGGGCCGTCCTCGAAGTCCTCGGACTTCTTGAAGTACGGAAGAACGTCTCGGTAAGACCAGCCGGGGGCGCCGTTGTAGGCCCAGTTGTCGTAATCGGACTTCGCGCCCCTGACGTAGATCATGCCGTTGAGGGCGCTCGAGCCGCCGAGTACCTTGCCGCGCGGCCAGAGCAGGCTCGTCTTCAGCGAGTGCTGCTGCGGCTCGGTGCTGTACGCCCAGTCCTCGGCGGAGTTCCACAGCTCCCAGGCGCGGTTCGGCTGGTGGATGGCCGGGTTGTAGTCCGGCCCGCCGGCCTCGACGAGCGCTACCCGGCGGCCCGCGTCGACCAGGCGGCGGGCAATCACGCAGCCGGCCGAGCCGGCGCCGACGACGATGTGATCGAACTCTTCGGTCCCGCTGCTGGCTGCCATGCCGTCCTCCCCAATCCGCTGGTCCCGGGCCGCTGGCCACAGGCCGCTGACCACGGGCCGCTGGCCACTGGCCGCTTGCCGCTGGCCACTGAACGCTGGTCACCGGGCGCTGGTCACTGCGCGCCAGGTCATAGTCCTGGGCACATCATGCCAACTTCGACGGCGTTGTCATTGACTTCGCGGCACAAGACCGCCGACCCGGTCATTGTGCCCGGGCCGGCGGTCGCGTGACAGCAGGGAGCCGGCCGATCAGGCCGTCGCCGTCAGCGGTGTGTCATCAGCGAGCCGGGCGAGCGGGGGGCGCTCGACCAGCTCGTTGATGTGCTCATCCAGGCGCAGGCCTTCTTCGGTGGCCACCGCGTGCAGGTAGGTGTCCGGCTGGCGGAGTTCCCACAGGCCGGGCTCGGGCCCGTCGAGACCGCCAGCGGCCGAGCGCTGCGCAAGGCCCTCGCGCGCGGCCACCGTGCGCAGCACCACCGAGGACATCCGGGTGAGGCTGGCGAGCGGCTGGTGCCTGTTCTGCCGGGTGCCGAGGTCGACCTGGGCCATACCGGGCAGGCCGACCTGCTCGTAGACGTCGATCATCATGCCGATCTCCACCCCGTAGCCGGTGAAGAACGGCATGCCGAGGAGCAATTCGCGGGTGGCCGCGAACTCCCCCGCCAGCGGCTGCACGAACCCGGCGAGCTCGGGATAGAAGAGATTAAGCAGCGGCTTGGCCATCAGCTCGGTGACCCGGCCGCCGCCGTCGAGTATCCGCTCCTCACCCTGCTTGAACGGCCGCCGGTACGCCGCCTTCACGAACTGGACCTGAGGATCGGCGAGCAGCGGGCCGAGCGTGCCGTAGACGAAGTGCTCCTCGAAGTCGGCAGTGTCGGCGTCGGCGAACATGACAATGTCACCGCGCGCCATCGACAGGGCCCGCCACATCGCGTCACCCTTGCCCTGCGCGGGTCCGTAGCCCGGCAAGAGCTCGTTCTCTGAGTAGACCTCGGCACCATGTGCTCGGGCGACGTCTGCTGTGCCGTCGGGTGAATCCGCGTCGACGACGATCACCTGACCGGGAATGCCCGTCCTTGCCCGCAGGCGCTCGACGGTGGCCAGGATGGTGCCGATAGTGCCAGCGACATTGCGGGCCGGGAAGATCAGGGTCGTGGAGGGTTGCTCTGCCCTGTCGAAGCTCGATTCCGCCAGGGCCTCGAAGTCCCTGTGGTGATACGAGCGGTGCTCAAACCATTCCCAGACTGTCATGTTCATATAACGACATCCTGATCCGTTTAGTTGCGCGACGGTCAAGGCGAACAGGATTGAACATGCCGCACCTGCCCGGAACTGGCTACCCAAGGCACAGACATGTATGCGAATAGTTACATCGACCCGAGTGCGTACCTGGTTTCCGGCCACCCGGACCGCGGATTTCTGAGCATTTGCGGAGTGATCTGGTGGTTGTAACGGCAGCTCGAATCCGGAGTTAACAACTGTTCGCTCTCGATCTAACAGTGGTCAAAAGTCACCTTTTTGGCACCTTTCGTTCATGTTGCTGATGGTTTGCCGACCAACGCCGCCGGTTCGATGTGCGAGGGACTTCCAGCGACAAAAGCCATTGAGGGGACGTCCCGTGACAAGGGTGTCCCGAAGACGAGGGAGAACTAATGCGTCCAAGAACCGGCATCGCCGCAGCTGTTGCGGTGCTCGGCGTGGCGGGGGGGATCGCTGCCGCGACCATGCCCGCAGGGGCTAGCACCACGCACGCGGCGGATAACCACTCCGTGATCGTGCCGGGTGACCTGCTGGTCAGCACGAGCTACTACGAGAACGACCCGGGTATCGTGGCCGGCTCGACGGTGCTGCCGCCCGGCGGCGCCACCACGGCCTCGGGCACCGGGAGCGCCACCGCGGTCGCCAGCGGGAACTACCCGTACGTGTTCAACAACGACACCGTGGACGGCAGCTTCGGCGTGACCTCCCCGATGGTGCTGAAGGAGATCACCACCGACGGCCATTCGGTGGCCAGCATCCCGGTGCCGACCCAGTACCTGGACACGAGCTTCTCCTCCAAGTCCGAAGGCGCGCTCAACCTGTCGACCAACGGCAAGTACGTGACGTTCATCGACTACTCGGCCGCGCCGGACACGATCGACGCCTCGAACGCCAACACCCCGGGCGACGTCGACCCGACCAACCCGGTCTCTGAGGCCTACTACCGGACCGTCGCCTCGCTCAACCAGCAGGGGAAGTTCACCTTCACCGAGACCAACGACTACAGCGGCAACAACGGCCGCGCGGCGATCGCCGCCACCGTGGGCGGCAAGCAGGTCTACTACACCGTCGGCAATGCGGGCAACGGCAATAACCCGGAGCCGCAGGGCGTCGTGACCGGCTCGGGCGTGCAGATCGTCACCCCGTCCACGCAGAACCCGTATGACCAGACGGTGGGCCAGCCCGCCCCGATCGGCTCGTTCAACATCACCGAGCTCGGCGACGGTGCCGACAAGTCCGCGAAGGACAACAACTTCCGCGGCCTGGCGATCGAGAACAACGTGCTGTACTTCACCAAGGGCAGCGGCAGCAACGGCGTCAACACGGTGTACTACCTCAACACCAGCGGCACCGCGTGCGCCGGCGGCGTGGGCCTGCCCGCGGCCAACGCGACGCTGCCGACTGCGAGCATCGCGTCCTCGTACACCTCCGACTCCACGGCCGCGAAGCCCGACCCCAGCCTGACGGACCTCAATATCTGCATCCTGAAGGGCTTTCCGACCGTGCTGGCCAAGGGCGCGACCGACTCGTCGGACTACCCGTTCGGCATCTGGTTCGCGTCGCCGACGGTGATGTACGTGGCCGACGAGGGCGCCGGTGACAACACCTACGACGCCGCCACCAACAGCTACAGCGCCGCCGCCGCGTCCACCACGGCCGGCCTGCAGAAGTGGGTCTACAGCGCGAAGGATGGCGAGTGGGAGCTCGCCTACACCCTGCAGAACGGGCTGAAGCTCGGCTCGCCGTACACGGTTCCGGGCTACCCGACGGGCACCAACCCGGACTCGAGCCCGGCGAACCTGCCGTGGGCGCCGGCCACCGACGGCCTGCGTAACATCACCGGCAAGGTCAACGGGAACGGCACCGTCACCATCTGGGCGGTCACCTCGACCGTCAGCGGCGGCGGCGACCAGGGCGCTGACCCGAACGCGCTGGTGTCGGTCACCGACAAGCTGGGCGCCAGCTCGCTCCCGGCGAGCGAGCTGTTCAGCACCGTGATCGCCCCGACCAACAACCAGGTCGTGCGCGGCGTGTCGTTCACGCCGGGCACCCACGAGGGCTAAGTAACGCTAGTCAACGCAGTAACCCGGCGCGCCCGGCCGGCCAGCACACGCTGGCCGGCCGGGCGCGCGGCCGTTACCGGTGACTCGAGTCACACAAAAGGTCGCATGCCACAATGGAATACGAGGACATCACGCACGTTTGTCAGTCGTGACGATGCGCGCATGCGCCGTCACTGATGTCGGTACACCTGCTCCCTTGCGACCGGAATCATGCGCCTGCCCAAGTTCCTTGCCGGGGCCCGCGACCTTCGTCCCGCGTCCGGCAATCTGCGTGCCGCCCAGCCCACTGCCGCCTACATCACGCGGCTCACCGCTACCGCGACCTTTGCCTACCTGCTCGCAACGGTCATCCCTTCGGGGTCTGCCCGACCGGTGCTAGCGCCGCTCACCGCGCTGCTGGTGCTGCAGGCGAGCCTTTTCCAGACGATGCGCAGCGCCTTCCGCAAGGTGCTGAGTGTCACCGCCGGCGTCCTGTTCGCGGTGGCGGTCACCGCGTTCATCGGCTTCTCCTGGTGGCAGCTCGGGCTGCTGATCGGGGTTTCGCTGGTCATCGGGTGGGCGCTGCGACTCGGCGACGACCTGCTCGAGGTGCCGATCAGCGCGATGCTGATCTTCTCTTCCGGCGGGCCGCAGGCAGCCGCCACCGGGCGGGTTGTCGATACACTCGTCGGCGCTGCTGCCGGGCTGCTCGGCGGCCTCGTGTTCGCCCGGCCGCAGGTGCAGACAGCCCGCTCGGCGGTCGGCGACCTGGCCGCGCGGCTGGCGACGCTGCTCGACAAGATGGCCGCCGATCTGGCCGGGCCAGATGAGGAAACCGCGGCGCGCAGCGCCGAATGGCTGTCGGAGGCTCGGTCGCTGCGGGACCAGATCGAGCGCGTCGACGACACGCTGCGCGAGGCCGTCGACAGCGTGCGGCTCAACCCGCGCAGCAGGCTCGGCCACCTCACCGACGAACTGCCCGGCACCGAAGTCGCGCTCCGCGGCGGGCTTGAGGCCCTCGAGCACGCCACCGTGACGATCCGCGGCCTGGCCCGCTCGGTGCTCGACAGCGCGGGCAGCGACAGCCGGCAGAGCCCGGTTCACGATGAGCGGACCCGCGAACGGCTGGCTGCCGTGCTCGGTTCGCTCGCCTCGGCGATCCGCACTTACGGTGAGCTCGTGCAGACCATGCCATGGGGCAACGAGGAGCTCGAGGCGTCGCTCGCGCAGCGGCTCGCGCGGGCGCACGAGCTGCAGGACCGGCTGGCCGAGGTGCTCGAGCCGCGGCCTGATGTGGTCCCGGCGGCGGTCGCATTCACTGGCGACCACGCCGGACAGGACGGTGCCGCCAGAGCGGAGGTCGCCGGAAGAGCGGTCGCGACTGAGTGGCCGCTGCGCGGTGAGATCCTCGTGCACGTCGACCGGCTCCGTACCGGGCTGCGGGCAGATACGATTCCCCGGCAGCCCATCGCGACCGCGCCGCACTGGCGGCCACGAGTGCCGCTGCCCGCCAAGGCCTGGGTGCCGCACTGGCAGGGCGGCTTCGTGTCGCCAGCGGAGAGACTGGATCGCGCGATCGGCCGGTTCGATGCCCAGCGGCGCTTCAGCGGGATGAGGTAGCAGCCCGGGCCGCTACCGTGGCAGGCGGCGGCTCGCGGCTACTCGCCGCGGGCGCGGATCTCTGCCCACAGCGCCCGGTAGGCCTTGGCAGCCGCGCTGTTGGGAGCGAAGACAGTGACCGGCGAGCGTTCAACCGACATCGTCTCGATGACCGACAACGCCGGAATGGCCGTCGCCGCCACCTCCGGATGCTCCTCCGACAGGTGCTCGGTTATCTCCCGGTGCAGCTTCTTGCGGCGGTCGACCATCGAGAAGAAGGCCAGCAGCTCCGGTCGGTGACCGTTGAAGCCGTCAACAAAATCGGACAATTGCTCCAGTGTTCGCACAGAGAGCGTTGTTGGAATAAGTGGGACCACCACGAGGTCGGCGGCATGCAGCACGTTCTCCGATACCAGCGAGACGGATGGCGGGCAGTCCAGGAACACCGCGTCGTACTCGGCCGAGAGCGGCGTGAGCAGCTTGGACAGCTTGCGGGCGGGCTTGCCGCCCGGGGAGCTGCCTGAGCCCCCGTGGTTGCCAGCACTGCCGCCCGCGCTATCGAGCAGCAGGTCCATGTTCCGGTAGGTGAAGTCGGCAGGGATCAGGTCGAGGTTGTCGAAGTCCGTTCCCTTGATCGCGTCGTCAAGCGGCCGCTTGCCCCGGATGATGGCCTTGCCGCCGCCCTTGACCTTCGGCTTCACCCGGAACATGAAGCTGGCCGCGCCCTGCGGGTCGAGGTCCCACAGCACGGTGCGCAGGCCGCTCTCGGCTGCGAGGTGAGCGAGGTTGACCGCCGCCGTCGTCTTCCCGACGCCGCCCTTGATGTTGTATGTCGCGTATATCCGCATTGATGGCTCTCTTATTTCTGCCCTTGCCCCGCCAGACCGCTGAGCAGCAGCGCCATCCGGCGCTGCCCCTCCACGTCGGCGAACGCGCTGAACCGCCGCTCGAAGTCGGCCCTGGCGGCCTGCTGCCGCGCCGCGAGCCCGGCCGTGACCTCGCCCATTGCCAGCAGCGTTTCGGCCGGCGCCTCGTGGGCCGCCAGCATTGCAGCGGCCTGCGCCCGGATCTCGCCGATCTGCACCGCGGTGTCCTGGAACTCCCCGAGGCAGTCTTGCAGCCGCTTGAGTTCACCGACGACCTGCTTGGCCGCGGCCTTGTCGTGCAACGGGGCGAAGAACTCCAGTACGTACCGCAGCTCCTTGCACCGTTTGCGCAGGTCGTGCAGTGATTCCGCAGGCGAGTCCGGCGTGATCGCCGCGCCGCGCTTGGAGACCTTCTTGAAGGCCACGCGGGTGCGCTCGGCGGCGAGGGAGCCGGCGGTCCCCGCTGCGGCCCTTCCTGGTGACCCGGAACGAACGCCGCTTACCGTTTTCCCGTTGACCTGCCCGCGCTGGATCGCGGTAAGCCTCACCCGCCAGTCCTGCATCAGGCCGGTGTAGCGCGGCGAGCGCAAGCCGCGGGTGAGCGCGCGGAATTCGCGCCGCCGCCGCTGCTCGAGGAACACCCGGAACGGTTCGAGGTCGTCCGGCTTGGCCGCGGCAACCGCGGCGACCGTCTGCTCGAAGTCGAGCAGGTGCACGTCCAGGTCCCTGACCGGCGTGGTCAGGTCACCGACCCACTTGAACTCCGCGGCGAAAACCGCGAGTTCCTCCGCGGTCAGTCCGTGCCTGCCGACCAGGGCGTCGCCGAAGAGCTTCAGCGCGCTGCGGGTACGCCGCACGCTCACCCGCAGGTCGTGCAGGAACTCGATGTCGGTGTCGGCGAGGACGCCCGCGACGTTCGCGTCGACAGTGTCCAGCAGGCGGAGCAGGATAGCCGCCGCCGCCAGCGGGGCGGGCATGCCGGCCGTGATGTCCGCGTCAATTTTGTTCGAGTAGTCAGCCGGGGAGCGCCCGCCGGCCCGCAGCGCGGCGGCCATGGCCGGCTCACCGGCCGGCGCCATGCCGCGAACTCCGCCCGCCAGGCGGCTCGCCCGGCGTGCCTCGGCCTGGTAGCCGCGGACCTCGGTGACGGTCAGCCGTGGTGCCAGCGGACTCGGCTCGTCGCCCGGGATGAACGGCTGCTCGATGACCAGCCGGGCGACCGTCTTGTCGTCCTCGTTCAGCAGCCGGTAGGCGGTGGTCTCGACGGTGACGGTGAGCACGGGCAGCAGCGTCCGGGGCGCCACGAGGCCGGCGATGCGCGCGGTCACCGGTCCATCGGGCAGGTCAGCGAGCGCGTGCGGGCGGGACGGCTGGAAGCCGGTCAGCTGCTGCGCGGCGATGACGTCCGCTGCCGTGTCCCGCGCCGTCAGGCGGAGTTCGCCGCCACGGCGGGCGGCGGCGAACTCAAGAGTGAGATCGCCGCGGTACAGCCGCCAGTCGAAAGTATCGAACCAGGTCAGCCGTCGCGCGGTGCTCTCCGTCCCGCTGCCGGACCGCCTCCCGTTTTCACCGATCACGGTGAACTCAGCTCCCAGTGACTCCAGCACCCTTGAGACGGCGTCGTCCCAAGCTTGCGTGTCATCCCCGGAGGCAATGAAACCCGCCAGGCCAGGTGCCATCGCTAACTCCCTTCCCGGCGATCGCTGCCGATCATTTAATCATAAATTCGCCTAAATCGGTAAATCTAGTTCACATTTTATTAACCTGGTGTTCACCTTATTTGAGTTCGGCGCAGTTTCAACTCGTAACCGGCCAGGAATAGCCGGTAACTGCCAGGATGTCAGCCGGGTATGGCATGCCGGACTGAGTACCCGGTTTAGCGGCCGCCGTAGCGCCGGCCGCCGCAGCGGCGGTGACCGCCTCGACCGGCGGCACGCCCGCGGCGACCGCGACCGCGAGCGCGCCGGTGAACGTGTCCCCGGCGCCCACGGAATCCACGGCACGGACACGGAAACCTGGAACCGTTACCGCCGCGAACTCCGCGCCGGTTTCCGGGCGGTCCGCGCCCGCAGGCGAGGCCCGCGGACCGTAATAGGCCGCACCGGCCGCACCGGCCGTGACCACGGCGCTGCCCGCTCCGGCGGCCACCAGGTCCGCCGCGGCGCGTGCGGCCTGCGCGAGGCCCGCCACGGGCCTGCCGAGGATCGCCGCGGCCTCCGACTCGTTGACAACCAGCCAGTCGGGACCGGCGGCGAGGAGTTCGGCGGCATCCGGCGGGGCAGGCGCCAGGTTGAGCAGCCTGATGGTCCGCTCTCCGGCGGCCGGCCCGGTACGGTCCGGCCCCATGCTGGCTGGCCCCGTGCTGGCTGGCCCCGTGCTGGCTGGCCCCGTGCTGGCTGACCCCGTGCTGGCTGGCCCCGTGCTGGCCAGTGCGGTCCGGATGGCCGGACCGGGGATCTCGGCGCTGATCACGAGGACGCCGGACCGGTTACACGCCGCGGCGACGTCATCCGGTCCGACCTCGCGATTGGCGCCGGGCGCGACGGTGATGGTGTTCTCGCCCGCGGCATCCACCGTGATCATGGCGATGCCCGTCGGCATACCCGGCACGGTCCGCACGGCGCTGTCGTCCACGCCCTCGGCATGCAGGGCCGCGCGCAGTGCCCGGCCGAAGTCGTCATCGCCTACGCAGCCGACCATGCGCACGGCCAAGCCGGCGCTCCGGCCGAGGCGCGCGGCGGCCACCGCCTGATTGGCGCCCTTCCCGCCAGGAGCGACCATCGCGGCGCCGCCGAGGACGGTCTCGCCTGGCGCGGGCAGCGCGGGCACCGACACAGCGATGTCCATGTTCAGGCTGCCGAGCACTGTCAGCCGCGCCGCGAGAATCATCTTCGCACGGTACCCCGCCGGTGCCGGGCCGCCTAGACCGCACAATCGGCCCGTCATATCCGCATTCCGGGGCAGCCGTCGCTAAATACGGCGGGTCGGCATAGAACTCCAAGCGGCGACCGATCGTATTGGAAAGTGAAGTCAATGCGTGACTAAAAGGTCGCTCATTGCGAATGAAAGCGGGCCGGACAGGAGCGGGGCAATGGAGAATGCGGCAGAAGACGGTCCCGGGTTCGCTGCGGTGGACGCGACGAGGGCGCTGCCGGTGATCCGGGGGCGGAAGCTGGGGTCGATCAAGTACGCGCACACTGGCGTAGCGGGCGGGGCCGACGTGGGCCGGGACCGCATGGCGGGTGCGAGCAGCGTGCCGGGCCTGGGCAACCTGGGCCTGGGCGACGTGGCGGGTGCGCTCCCGGTGACAAGCGCGGCCCGCGTTCGGCTGACGGAACGCATCCGCCGGGCAGGAAGCATCCGGCTGACGGAGCGCATCCGGCTGACGGAGCGCATCCGGCTGACGGGGCGGGGCTGCCCACCGGAGATCGCCCACGAATAAGCCCCTGCGTTAGCCGGGTAAGCGCTGGGTCAGCGGTGCGGGACGGCCCGGTCAGGCAGGGCGGGACAGGGCGGGGCCGTGCCGGGCCGCCTGCACGGAGACGACGGTGGCAGCCAGGGCAGCCGCCGTCGCGGTGAACATCGCCGCCCGGTCACCGGTGATTCCGGTGATGCCGCCCGCCACTGACTCGGCTACCGCGGGCAGCAGCGCCGCGCCGACCGCCGCACCGACCTGACGGCTGGTGTTGATGACTCCGCCCGCAAGACCCTGCTCACCGTCGGAGAGCTCACGGCTGGCGAGCACGATCGAGCCGAACGCGGTTCCCGCGCCGCCGAACCCGACGAGGATCACGACCGTGAGCAGCGGGCTGTAGCCGGTGGCGGGCAGCCGGGTGAGTACCGCGAAGCCCACCGTCGCGGCGGCGCCTGCCAGCACCAGCACACGCCGGACGCC
>Ga0123356_10000750_pt1 | contig 35917 bp, 39 predicted proteins | sample TergutEmb28metaG_2_FD_92546 | JGI IMG/M metagenome (GOLD analysis project Ga0123356, IMG submission 92546) | Embiratermes neotenicus P3 segment gut microbial communities from Petit-Saut dam, French Guiana - Emb289 P3 | ecosystem: Host-associated > Arthropoda: Insects > Digestive system > Gut ...
CACCCGTGCTTGCAATAAATGTCAAATATTCCGCCGTAGAACTGCGAATTGTTACTTCTTTTTTATTTTTTTTAATCGTAGGTTTCATATTTTTGTCTTATTCGGAAAAATCTCTTACCCATTTGTCGACATTGGTTTTATGATTTATTAAATAATCTGAATGGATAATCGCTTCAAGATACAAGGCAAAAGCTGTATTGTAAATTTCTTCCATTTCTTGATTGGTTTTTCCGCCTATTATTGTTGCCTGCTTAGCATTGGGCGCATGGCGTGTATCTGTTTTTTGCGATAGCAAGCCAATGTTGCTAACAAGGGCGGTGTGATTGTTGGTTTTAAGCAGGTCTTTGATTGTTTCAAAATATTTATAAAGTCTACAAAGAATATCTGACTTTGCGTTCAAATCGCCCTTTAAAGAATGGTGGTGGAACAAGTACATTTTTTCGCCCAATTCGTATTTATCGCCTACAATTTCTGTGGCTTGCGTAACCGCATAATCTTTTTCAACTATAATATGAAAACCGTTAGAATTCTCAACAATTTTATGGTTTAATCGTTCAACACTATTTTCAATATTTTCCAGCATCGCATTAAGACTGTCAACAAGACCCCGATAATCTTTGTCTCTTCGCCAAAAATCCATTATTAAACTTTTCGTTTCGGAATTGATTATTATGCCATATAAATACTCTAAGTAGCATTTATAGTATTCAACGGAAATACCCTGATTGTTTTTTTGTAAAACTTCAGCAATTTTATCTAAACCCGAACCTGCCAAAAAATCCTCATGACTTATGGCATTATTTCTAAACTTATTTTCTATTCTTAAGTAACACCCGTTCAATATGCTAAGAACGCTATTGCTGAAACACAATTTTGATAAAAGCCGTTCAAGGGTGGCAATTTCTCTTGCAATATTAATTTCTCTCTTCGCAAATTTTTCAAAAAAACTTTCCATTTATTACCTCATTCAAATATAAAATCGGATAGTGTTGCGACTATTCTTTGGTTTCAATACCTACTGTTCTAGGGATAAAAGCAAGTTAAAATTCGGTCGTTACACCACGGCAAATCACCGACATTTTAAATATCCGTTAAATTCAGTTGCTTAGGGCTTAACAGATTTACCGACTTCTATCTTCCGGGTAAAAACCTTTTCTTATATTCCACTATAGATTTCTCTATAACTTCTATGGCAACTTTTTTTGATTGAATGTCTATCTTTGCGGTTTCTTTGTGTTCAAGGGCTTTGTACACGGTGAAGAAGTGGCAAATTTCCTGCATTATGTGGGGGGGAAGTTCTAAGATATCTCTGTACGCACTCCAACTTGGTTCTTTAAAAGGGATTGCGATAATCTTATTATCCACCACACCATCGTCCAGCATGGAAACCATGCCGATAGGATAGCAACGGCAAAGCGCAAGCGGTGTGATAACTTCGTTAGACATAATCAGCACATCAAGCGGATCGTTATCTTCTGCATAGGTGCGCGGAATAAAGCCGTAATTGGCGGGGTAGTGGGTGGAAGTGTACAAAATTCTATCAAGAATTAAGCCACCTGTTTGCTTATCAAGCTCATATTTGTTTTTGCTTCCCTTGGGGATTTCAATAACTGATAAAAAGTCCTGCGATGCAATTCTGTCTGCATGAACATCGTGCCAAAGATTCATTCTTTGCCCTCCGAAATATGTTTTCATTTTTAATTACTAAAATGATTAAATCAATTATAGCACCTAAGTGGTAAATTATGCAAGAACAAAATACTTTAATAGTATGGCTTCAATAACTTTGGCGGATTTACCCGTGGGAACGGCGGGGGCGGTGATTAAAATTGAGGGTAGCGGTGCGGAAATTATCAGGCTCATGGACATGGGCTTTACACCCAAAACAAAAGTTACGCTTTTTAAAATTGCCCCGCTTGGCGATCCGTACGAAGTTATTTTGCGCGGATACCATTTAACGCTACGCGTAAGCGAATGCTTGAAAATTAAGGTGGAAAAGTGATAGTCGCGCTTGTGGGAAATCAAAACTGCGGTAAAACCACGCTATTCAACCGCCTTACGGGTGGCAGGCGCAAGGTGGGAAATTTCCCTGGGGTTACCACAGAAATTTCAAGCGGAAAACTTATGGGGAATCCAAGCATTAAGATTGTGGATTTACCCGGATTATACTCATTAAACGCTTACACAAACGAAGAAAAGCTAACCTTAAATTTTATAAAAGAAAGCCACGCGGATATAATAATTAACATAGTGGATGCAACTAACTTAAACCGCAATTTGTATCTCACAATGCAACTTTTGGAATCCCAAACCCCGATTATCCTCGCAATAAACATGGCAGACGAACTCAAGAAAAACGGCACGGAAATCAATGTGGACGAACTTAAAAGGCTTTTAGGTTGCGAGGTATTTTTAATGGCGTGCGCGAAAAACCAAGGGGTTAGTGCGCTTAGCGAATGTTTAATTCAGAATTCAGAATTAAGAATTCAGAATTATGGAAATATCAATAAAGATTCCACCCCTATGCCCTATGCCCTATGCCCTATGCCCTCAATCTACGCTGAAATCGTAAATTCGCGCTACAACCGCATTGATACCCTGCTTAGCAAAGTTATCACAAAGCAAGGTGAAAACAAAGCGCAAATGTTTTCGCGGAAGATAGATAAACTTTTAACCCACAAGGTGCTTGCCCTGCCGATTTTTTTAATTATTATGGGGCTTGTGTTTTATCTTTCGTTCGGGCTTGTGGGGAATTTGATAAGTGATTTAGTTCGGGATTTTATTCAAAACGGCGGTAAGGCGCTTAGCGGTTTTCTAACAAAGAGAAGTGTGCCACCCTTGCTTGTTTCGTTTGCCGTGGACGGCGCGTACGCAGGCGTGGCAAGCGTAATTTCATTTTTGCCGATGCTTGTGCTGTTATTTTTCTTTTTATCCTTAATTGAAGACACGGGATATATGGCGCGCGTTGCGTTCGTGCTTGATAAATTGCTAAGCAAAATCGGGCTTAACGGCAAGGCGGTTGTGCCTGTGCTTTTGGGGTTTGGCTGTTCTGTTCCCGCCTATATGTCCTGCCGTACTTTACCCCTCAACCACGAACGGCAGGCGTCCTCTGCCATGGTTGGGTTTATACCGTGCAGTGCCAAAATTCCGCTTATCGCCCTCTTTGCTTCGGTTTTCTTTGCAAAATACCGCGCAGTCGCCATGCTTGCCGTGTACATTTTAAGCATGGTTCTTGGCGTGATAACCCAACTTATTTTGAAAAAGACGAAATTTAAGAACCAAAAGTCGGGCTTTATTCTTGAATTACCGCCTTACCGAATGCCGTCTTTAAAAAATGTATCTGTTTATCTTTTTGAAAAGGCAAAGGTTTTTTTAGTAAAGACATTTACGGTTATTCTTCTTTCTTCGGTGTTTGTGTGGTTTTTATTAAATTTCGGCATAAATTTTAAGCCTGCCGAAAGCATAGAAAGCAGTATTCTTGCTTACGCCTCGCGGGCTTTTGCCCCCCTCTTTGCCCCTATAGGGCTTGGCGATTGGCGGATAGTAAGCGGAATTTTATCAGGAATTGTGGCAAAAGAGGCAATCTTAAGCAGTCTTGCCGTCCTTCTTGGCGCAGGCGCGACTGTTGAATCGGGGCTTATTGCCCCCCTTTCCGCCATGTTCACCGCAAGGCAAGCGGTTTCATTTTTAATATTCACCACCCTTTACACCCCTTGCGCCGTAGCCTGTTCCGCCTGCATAAAAGAATCCCCCTCTAAAACCTTCGCCCGCACAACTCTCTTTATGCAAACGGCTATAGCTTACGGAATAAGTTTTTTGTTTTACTTCTTTTCGGGACTTTTTTAATAAAGATTCTACGGTGATTTTTGAAAAACTTAATTGTGAAAGCAATTGAAAACTCGGCTTTTTGCGATACTGTTTAAAATAACTGTTCTGCTGACTTGACAAACATATGTTTGGTTTGCTATAATAATAGCGTAAGTGGCGGGAAAAATAAATGCCAATACAAGCCTCGCGAATCGGGGCTTTTTCACAGAAACCGCCACCAAAAAAATTATAAAGGAACAACCATATGAAAGTTTTTATTATTAAAGAAAATCACTACCTCAACAAAGATATTGTTGGATTTTACCGCTCCGATTATGTTGGTTACCAAAAAGAAGGCAATCCTGATTTTATAAACAAACTAAAGAACATGACCCGCGTAAACGGCGAATTGGATTTAATAGAAGAATTCGTTACTGTTGCGAAAATCCTAACCGAAGATCTTGGTAAACTAACAAATATCCCAAACTACGCAGGCAGTGCGATTTGCGCCGTTCCGCGCTCAAAGGCGGATTGCTCGTACCATAAAAGCCAACTTCTGTTCAAAAAAGCACTTGCAAGCGTAGCAGACAGTTTGAATTGCGAAAATTGCACCGATGCAATAAAAAGAGTAAGCGACACAAAAACCACACACAATTGGCGACTGAAAAACAACAAGGGTAGCGCGCCCTATAAAGGAATAACTAAAGATACCTGCAAAATAAACTCTAAAGCGTTTAAAGAAAAAAATGTTATACTTGTTGACGATATTTACACAGACGGTGTTCATGTTGTGGATGATTGCATTCAAACACTATTGGATCTTGGGGCAAAAAATGTGCTATTATATGTAGTGGCAAAAACATTAAACAAATCGGCATGAGTTCACAAATTGCAAAAAAACTATATATAGCCGTGCGACACGGCATAATTAAAACCAAGGCTCAATTTTGGAAGTTTTTCGCCGACCCCGAAAGCATAAATGGCATTGATATCGGCATATCCGAACCCGAACTTCCTTTCAGCTTAATTTGTTGTTTTGACGATAACTTTCCGAGAATCCCCGATACCGTAAAACTCACAGACAAACCTTTTCTTTTTGCATTTCACGGCGATATAACGCTACTGCACAATGCGCACAAAAATATTGCCGTTATCGGCACAATAAATCAAAGTGAAGAAATTGCGAGGCGCGAAAAGCGGATAATAGAGAAACTTGCAAGCAACGGGTGCAACATTGTAAGTGGCTTGGCTTGGGGGGCAGATACAGTTGCGCACACAGAAGCATTGGCGAACGGCGCAAAAACTATCGCTTTTCTTCCTTCCTGCCTTGATAACATTTATCCGACTGCAAATATTGGTTTGGCAAATAGGATTATTAACTCGGGCGGGTTAATCATAACGGAATATGTGGCAAAACCAAACAGCAAGCAAGAACAAATAAAACGCTTTATTGAAAGAGATCGGTTGCAAGCAATGTTCAGCAAGGCGGTAATTTTAATAGCAAGCCACCGAAAAGGCGAGGGCGATAGTGGCTCACGGCACGCTATGCAAAAAGCAAAGGACTACGGCATTAAACGATTTGTAATGTTTGACGAAAATACTGACACAAATGCACCGCAGTTCGGACTAAATTCAGACTTGTTAGCTGACGGCGCAGAGGTTTTAACATTAAATAAACTATGCTTATTGTAGATTTAGACGACACGCTCGTTGCTTCAACAAAACTAAACAACGATGCGTATAACTACGCGCTTGAAAAATTAGGGTTTGCTGAAATCAAAACCAGCGGTAGAATCACGAGAAAAAGCCTTGCGCACTTAAGCCCCGAAATGCTTACAAAAGTTATATCAGAAAAGCAGAATTATTTCACCAGAGATTGGATGCCGTACAGGTTGACTATAAATAGCAAGCTTATCCATAAAATGATTTGGGCAGGAAAGGAAAATTGTTTTATTTGGACTAAATCCGAAAAAGGGCGCGCTATGGCTATCATTGAGAAGCTAAGAATAGACAAAATCATTTCTGGTGTAATTTTTGACGACAAAAAGGATTTTTTGGGGAAATCTTTGAAGTTGTTGCAGGCGCATACGCGCGCCGACACGGCAGTTATCTACGAAAACACCAAACTTCGCAACTTGAAAGTTGTTGACTCTATTGATAGCAAGCCTTTCCGCGTAAAAGGTTATTTAGCGGTTTTAAAATGAAGATAAAAAAAGACGGAATGCAAACAAGCAATCCGCCTTTGTTATGTTAAATTTGTTTTAGTTGGTGAATTAAATCTTATTTGAACAGCCCAAAACATTCACAATTTTGTGCTTAACGATTTCCTTAATTGCTTGCCTTGCTGGGCCTAAGTATTGGCGGGGGTCAAAGTGAGAGGGGTTATCGTTAAAGTATTTGCGGACGGTGGCGGTTACTGCCATGCGAAGATCGCTATCAATATTTATTTTGCAAACTGCCATTGACGCTGCTTGCCTAAGCATTTCTTCGGGGATTCCTTTTGCCCCCGGCATATTACCGCCGTATTGGTTAATCATTTCGGTGAGATATTGCGGAACGCTTGATGCGCCGTGCAAAACTATGGGAAAGCCCGGTAAAAGCCTTGATATTTCTTCCAAAATATCAAACCTTAGCTTGGCTTCGCCTTTAAATTTAAATGCGCCGTGGCTTGTGCCGATTGCAATCGCAAGGCTATCTACCCCCGTTTTTGCCACAAATTCTTGAACTTGGGCGGGATCTGTGTATTGCGCGTCTGCGTCTGAAACATTAACTGCGTCCTCAATTCCTGCAAGCCTGCCAAGTTCAGCTTCAACCACAACTCCGCGATCATGCGCATAGTCCACCACATTTTTGGTGATTTTGATATTTTCCGCAAAGCTATGGTGCGAGGCGTCTATCATTACTGAAGTAAAGCCTCTTTCAATGCAATCCTTGCAAACTTCAAAGGTATCACCATGATCAAGGTGCAGGCAAATCGGCAAGCCCGAATCTTCCACCGCGGCTTGCACAAGGCGGTTAAGATAAATCGGATTTGAATACTTTCTTGCGCCTGCGGAAACCTGCAAGATAAGCGGTGCGCGTTCTTCCTTCGCCGCTTCCACAATACCTTGGATAACCTCCATATTGTTCACATTGAACGCACCGATTGCGTATCCGCCTGCATAGGCTTTTTTAAACATTTCCTTACTTGTTACTAAAGGCATTGAACTTCCTCCGTTTGTTACTTCCCATATTGTACCAAATTTAAAAGCAAAAAGCTATTTTTAATGCTATAATTATTTTTATGGCGGAAATCAATATAAAACCCTCAGAGAGGCTTGATAATCTTGAGTGCGGTGATTTAAAAATAATTCAGGATAAGGCAGGCTACACCTTTACCATGGATTCAGTTTTGCTTGCCAACCGCGCACGCGCGAATTATGGTGATAGGATTATTGATCTTGGCACGGGCAGTGGCGTTATTCCGCTTTTGCTTTCCTATAAAACTACAGCTAAGGAAATCTTTGGCATAGAAATTCAAGAAAGGCTTCACGACATGGCAAGCCGTTCGGTGCTTTTAAACGGGCTTGAGAACCGCATTAAAATTTTAAACTGCGATATTAAAAACGCCGTGAAATCGTTTGGCAAGGAATGCTTTGATATGGTGGTTTCAAACCCCCCTTACATGAAATTTGGTGGCGGTGAGTTTAGCGAAAAGGATATTTGCAAGCGCGAAGTTCTTATCACTTTAAATGAAATTATCGCGGTAGCCTCACAGCTTTTAAAGTTTGGCGGAAATTTTTTCATTGTTTATAAAGCGGAACGGCTTACGGATTTAATGTGCGCTTTGCGCGAAAATAATTTAGAACCAAAGAGGATAACCCCCGTGCAACCCACGCCCAAAAAGCAGATAGACACGGTTATCATTGAAGCCAAAAAGCAGGCGCAGGCAGGGTTAATTCTTGAAAAACCCCTGCTTGTGTTTGACGAAAACGGCGAATATAGCGAAGAAATAAAAAGGATTTACAAGCAATGAACGGAACGCTTTACATTGTGGGAACGCCAATCGGTAATTTAAAGGATATCACGCTTCGCGCGCTTGAAACCTTGAAAACCGCAGATATTATCGCTTGTGAGGACACGCGCCACACGCGCGTACTGCTATCGCATTACGGTATTAACACCAAATTGATTTCTTATCACCAACACAACGAACGCACGGCAACGGAAGAAATCAAAGAGTATTTAAACAGCGGAAAATCCGTGGCACTTGTTACGGACGCAGGAATGCCGGGGATATGCGATCCGGGGGCTATCGTAATCAGCGAACTTAGGCAACAAGGCTTTGTAACCGAAGTTATCCCCTCTGCAACTGCCCTAACAAGCGCGGTAAGCCTTGCGGGAATTAAAGAAAGCGGATTTGTTTTCCTTGGATTTTTGCCAGAAAAATTAAAGGATAAAGACGCGCTTTTAGAAAGCTACAAAAATTCACCCCTGCCCCTCGCGCTTTACTGCGCCCCTCACGATCTTAATAAAATCATAGATTATCTTTATAAAAAACTTGGCAACCGCGTTCTCAAAAGCGTGAAGGAAATCACAAAACTGCATGAAACGGTTTACACAGGAACTCTATCTGAACCGAACATTGAAAACATTAAAGGTGAATTTGTGCTGATAGTTGAACCGCCTGTTTTGCACGAATCAAATGAGGATATTATAACTCACGAACTAAAAACCTTAATCAAAAGCGGTATGCCAAAATCCGAAGCGGTTAAAGAGGTGGCAAAAAAGCTATCCCTTCCCAAAAACACAGTGTACGAGATTGCGTTAAGTATTGGCAATTATGGGTGATTATTTTGTGGTTTCTCTAATATTTTGCTAAGAAATCTGACGGCGAAAGAACCTCAACTTCGTCATACACTCTTTCAAAGAAATGTTTATCCCCAGTAATGAGAACCTCGGCTTCTGCAAATATGGCAGAGACTAAAACATGCTTATCCCCTTGATCGCTTATTGTTGCCTTTGAGGTTACAATTTCTTCGTTTGGTATATAAGTGTACTCGTATTTGAGGTTGGCAAAGAACCTCTCAAAAAGCGGTAGGCTCTTAGGAAATTTGCGCTCAACAACCCGCTTAACTTCTTCAATTATCGTGTTGGTTAAAATTATCACAAACTTTTCAGAGGCATAATTTACGCACTGCGATGCACCGCCATTCGGAAAAAGTCCAGCGGAAAGCAAAACATTGGAATCAAATATCACTTTCATTTGAAACCCCTCACCTCGTGTACTAAAGCCGTAATATCGTCCTCCGTCTTAATGCCAAGTTCGTTCGCAATGCCTTGAAGTCCTGCTTGCAAGCTCTTTAGAGCTAACTTATTTGCATTTGTGATAAAGAAGCCGTCTGCCTGCTCTACGAGCAAAACTTTATCACCACCCCTAACGCCAAGCTTTCTTCTCGTTTCGGGTGAAAGCGTTATCTGTCCTTTGTCTGTCAACTTTGCCAACTGCATAATTACACTCCTTATTGTAGTAAATTTCCTACTTGTAGTAATAGTATACTACAAAAAACAGCATTTGTAAACAGGCAATTAAAAAATTTATATTCTTCATTCTTTGCAAGGCAATTGCGATAATGTAAACCTATAAAATTATCTATAAACCCTATCTTTGCCAAGCATATCGTTTATGTTTTCGCAATGCCTTGCAATATTTTCGTGTTTGTCGCCATTAGCAACTGCTTTTTTGAGTAATTCAACAATCTTTCGCTTATCGTTATAGTTTGCTTGCGGATTATTGTTTATTATGTGGCGAAACACTTCAAGCACCCTGTAATCGCGAACGATGTATGTGCCACGCGGTACAAAATCAATATCTTTTAATTCACAATTTCCGTAAAAAACAATTATGGAATAAAACGGGATTTGCTCTGAGCTAAGCAGTTTTTTCAAATTTGCGATGTGTTTTTCGTTTTGTTTAATCGGATTATAAAAAGGATATTTTTCTTCGCCGAACGCCAAAACCTTTGTCCAATTAGTTTGATTGCCGTTTCCATAAATCCAACCGCTATAGTCTTTGACTTCAAAAACAATTATGCCCACTTTGGTTGCTACCACTAAATCAACTTGCGAAAATTTATCATTGCCAAGTTCAATATATAAATCGTGAAATATGGTTTGCGCAGGAATGTCATTCTTGAGCAATTCACGCACCAAATCTCTTTCAGCATTTGTGCCTCGGTGTTGCGATGTTACGGTGTGAAATAATTGTTCTTCTTTTTCCTTGTCCCACTCTTCTTGTTTATATAATATATCGGCGCAATAGAGAATCGCGGGAAGAACGCCAAGAAGGAACAGCAAGAAGAAAATGTATCCGTTTATCTTGGGTCTTTCGTTCGTTTCCATTGCGCTATTGTAATTTTTTTGCTTTTTCTTCTTTAATATCAAACAAGGCTTGCACTGTGGTAAAAGCCCTTACGGGGCGGAATTTTTCTTTAAACACGAATTTGCAGAGGATATCCCCCTCAAATAAATCAATCCGTGAGGACATTTGCATAGGCAAGCAAGGGGGGTTAGGCAGGGGGAATTTTTTGGTTACTTCTTTGCCTATAAATTCAAAACCGTTTTCGGATATATTGAGAATGCCTTCGTCTACAGGGATATTTTCGCCGTTTCTTGTGTTAAAATACTCAAGTTTAACTTCCTCTGTATACACATAATTTTCTTCGCTAAGCGCAATATTTTTAATGTGGTTATATTGATATTTGCACCACAAATCAAGCCTGTCAAACGCAACGCTTCCGCTTTCGGGAAGCAATTTGCCGTATTCGTTAAAAACAACTTTATTACCGCAGGCAGTGCAGGAAACCGCGTTCCATTCCTCAATAATTGTGTGCATTTGGGCGCATTTGGGGCAAACGAAAAGTATGCGGATAATGCCGTCCGTAGTGCTTCGCTTTTTATTAACGAAAGCAAGGTTATTATCCTGCTGAAAATTGCAATCGCTGTACTTAAACAAGGGCATCACGCGTTCTCTGATTTCTTTTACCGAAAGCGTGGCGCATTCCTCAGCGGTTAAAGCTATGTTGGTGTCTACCACCATTTTGCCCTTTCTAAAGCCCCTGAAATATCTTGGGCGCGTGCAATAACCGCCGTTTACCCTGATAACCACCACGGGAACTTTAAGCCATTTTAATAATTTGAAGTGCGTATCGGACAGCCTTGAATCATTTCCGTCAAGCGTGAACATTGCTTCGGGGAACATTAGCACGGGAATTCCTGCGTCAATCATGCGCTTAATATTCCTTACGCTTACGGGATCTTTGGTAAATTGTTTTTTAGGGATAGAATTTTTAAGCCCTCTTGCAAGCCCGCCTGCGCTTAAGTAAAAAAGGCTTACCGCAATCACCATTGAACCGCGCCAAGGTCTTAACGCATGCCCCGCAAGGGCGAAATCCATGGGCGAACTATGCGTGGCAAGGGCAATAAAAGGCTTGCCCTTAAGTGGCTTAAGTGCTTCGCGCTGTTCCTTAGAAAATTCCGCACGGTAATTGATTTTTGAATATATTCCAAGCGCCCTTTGCAAAAGGTTCATATACCACGGTGGCTTTCTGAACTCTGGCTTGGGAACCATAGATTTTTGCTTTTTTGCCATTAAAGTTATTCTCACTTTAAAGATATATATATTAATATAATATCACATATAGAATAATAATTCAACCTTGCATATTTTGTGCGTGGTTTTCTGTGGCTTTCTCTAATAAAAAAGACTGCTAAAAAGCAGTCTTTTTGTTGCTATAGCAACGAATTTGTGTCTATTTATTTCTTATCCACTTTGTTCATGTGAACGATTAGATCAACAACCTTGCAGGAATAACCCCACTCGTTATCGTACCAAGACACAAGTTTAACAAAGTTTGAATTTAAGGAAATTCCTGCCTTAGCGTCAAACACAGAGGTTAGGGGTTCGCCAATGAAATCAGAGGAAACCACATCGTCTTCAGTGTAACCAAGAACGCCTTTAAGCGCGCCTAAAGACGCTTCTTTAACTGCCACTTTAATTTCGTCATAAGTTGCAGGATTTGTTAACCTTACCGTTAAATCCACAACGGATACATTAAGCGTAGGAACACGGAAAGCCATGCCTGTTAGCTTGCCTTTTAATTCGGGAATAACTTCGCCAACCGCTTTTGCCGCGCCTGTGCTACTTGGGATAATGTTTCCCGCTGCCGCTCTTCCACCGCGCCAATCTTTACTGCTTGGGCCGTCCACCGTCTTTTGTGTGGCGGTTGTGGCATGAACAGTAGTCATTAAACCTTCGGCAATGCCGAACTTATCGTTAATGACTTTTGCAAGAGGTGCTAAGCAATTAGTGGTGCATGAAGCATTTGAAACAATGTTCATGGTCTTATCGTACTTCTTGTTGTTTACGCCCATAACGAACATAGGGGCATCTTTTGAAGGTGCTGTGATAACCACTTTTTTTGCACCGCCTGCAAAGTGCTTGCCTGCTGTGTCTATTGTGGTGAAAACGCCCGTTGCTTCTGCGATATATTCCGCACCGCAATCTGCCCATTTGATTTGGCTTGCATCTTTTTCAGCAAAAACGGTGATTTCGTTTCCGTTTACGATAAGTTTGCCGTTTTCAGCAGAAACCGTGCCTTTAAATTGCCCGTGAATCGTATCATACTTAAGCATATAAACCATGTAGTTTAAATCAATAAACGGGTCATTAATACCTGTTACGATAACATCTTTTCTGCCTGCGCAAGCACGCAAAACCAAGCGCCCTATGCGCCCGAAGCCGTTAATACCAATTTTAATTTTTTCCATTTTGTACCCTCCGAAGGTGATTTTATTTTTTGGATTGTTGAGATTAGTATATCTCTTTTTTAAATGTTTTGCAACGAAATAAAGCCGTATGGTTTTGCTAACTTAAGTTTCTTTTGGGGCTATATTGCACTTCTAATACTATTTAGCCTTCTGATTTGACACTTGCTTGCGATGTGTTTACGAGATAAATTTTGGCTTTTCTTAGCTTTAGGTGTAGTGGAACTACATTAGCAAGCTAAGAAAAGACGGAATTTAGCCGAAAAGACACGCAATGATGTGTTAAATTAGACGGCTAAATAGTGTAAGTTCTTTTATTAAGGCTTCGCGCAACACCTTTGAAAAATTCAAGCCAAGTTCTTCCGCCTTGTCATTTAACCCCTTAGGGATATAAAGGGTTTTTTTAACAGGTTTTTCGGAATTTTTCCTTTTATATGCCGTTAAATCCACATTTATCAGGCTAACAAATTCCTCTTTGGTGTTTGTGGCAAAAGCGGTTAACTCGCTTGCTTTCGGAAAAGCTCTTTTCTCGTCCTCATAAACCATTAGCACACCGCCAAGGCAATCTTCCGCCATGGTTATCGCCTCTTCAAGCGTGTCGCCCTCTGTAACTGCTCCGCCAAAATCGGGAAAATTAACAATGTAACCGCCCTCTTCCGCATTTCTGAATACCGCAGGATATATATACTTCATAATAATTACCTCTTTATTTTTCTACTCTTGCTTTTTTTAATATATCGTTCGCCGTTCCTTTCTTTAAATCGCCTTTGTGTTGCGGTACGGTTACAACATCGCTATATTCTTGGTGGCGGAAATTTTTATGCCCGCCGTTTGTGCGCACCTCGTACCACCCTGCTTTCTTTAGTAGCTTTTCAATCTCTCGTACTGTCATTAGTTATTGTTTCCTTTGAACAATATTATTATACGCTACATAGCGTATAAATGCAATAGTTTTTTATTTTACTTTTGTTTCTTGAAATTTTTAATCTTGCAAACAAAAAAGCGCACGAATGCGCTTTCTTAGAGTCGGATTTCAGAAGTTTTATCTAAACGAAGAACCCAAGGCTAATCATAAGCCCGCTGTTCACGCGTTTCATTGTGTCAAAATTTAATTCGCCTATTTTATCTTGCAGGCGCGCTTTATCTATTGTTCTTATTTGTTCAAGCAGTACCACGCTATCCTTCGGCAATCCGTTTGCATGCCCAAGTTCTATATGGGTGGGTAATTTTGCCTTGCTTAATTGGCTTGTTACCGCTGCCGCAATAACGGTGGGCGCGTATTTATTTCCTATATCGTTTTGCACTATAAGCACAGGTCTTATTCCGCCCTGCTCACTTCCAACCACAGGGCTAAGGTCTGCGTAGTACAATTCTCCTCTTCTGATCATACCTTCTCCATTCATAGTTATTCAATACCTTGTGATATTGTTGACTGAATTTCGTAATTTTATTCAAAATTGAGGGGGCAGGGAAGGATTCTAAATCTCATTATGAAAAGTGAAACGAGAAACATGAAACGAGAAACATGGTGGAATCTAAATCTCGTTATTGATCAGCGCACAATGATAGATTTTAATATAATTACCGATTTGCATTGACAAAGTATCCCAAATATAGTAAATTGTATTTACCACACAACTCAATTTTTTTCCATACGGCTGAATTTGTCAATCGGCTGTTCTCCCCGTATGGAAATACGAGTTGTGTGGTAACAATGGAGGTAGCCCTTTGGGTGCGCCTCATTGTGGGCGCATTTTTTATTTTACGGAGGAATTTATGAAAAAGGTTTACAAATTAGCTTTAGTGCTTGTGATTCTCGCAGTGTGCATTGCGTTAATGGTTGCGTGCGGTAGCAGAGAAGAAGGTGGCGGAGGTAGTGCCACGCACGCGGGCGTTTATTATGAATATAGTAACGACAATGTAAAGATGCCTGATTCTTGGGTAGAGTTAAGGGCTAACGGTACTTGGAAAGATAACACTTCTGCCGAGGGAACATATTCAATTACTGACGGAAATATTAAGATTTTTGTTGAATTCTTTGGCGAAAATAGCGAACTTATGAGTGGCACAATAGCAAACGGCGTTATGACCGTTAGCTTTTTTGGAATGACCACAGTATATAAAACGGATACCGCGGGAGCAAACAGCAGTGGTAATGAAGAACCGCCTGTCGTAATGCAATACGCAGTAACTTTTAATACCGACGGCGGAAGCGGCGTTGGGAATCAAACGATAGAAAGCGGGAAGTTTGCAACCCGCCCCGCAGTCAACCCGACAAAAGTTGGCTACGAATTTGACAATTGGTATAGCGACAGCGAGAAAACCACGGTCTTTAACTTTACAGCAGACGCGATTGCTTCCCAACAAATAATTTACGCCAAATGGACGATTGTGACTTATACAATCACCTACGCGAATCTTTTGGACAACGCAAACCCCAACGACGCGATTACAAGTTATACAATCGAAAGTATGGCAATCAGTTTTGCAAACCCCACGCGGAACGGCTATATGGGAACATGGGATATTGCAAGCATTCCTTCGGGCAGTACGGGCAACAAGACGATAACGGCGCAATGGACGGCAGAGAACTATACGATTACATACCGCGATGTTGGCGATACGGTATTCAGCGGAACACATGGTCTAAGTCACCCGACTTCGCATACCTACGGCATGGCGACACCGTTGGTCAGCCCGACAAAGATTGGTTATGTTTTTGACGGATGGTTTACAATAAACGATGGAACAGGTACCGCATTAACGACATTGGTTGCAACGGCTTACACGGGCGATATTGCGCTATATGCCAAATGGAAACAATTATATAATTTGTCGCTTTCCAAAAACATATCCGAGGCAGGTTTGGTTTCAGGTAGCGGCAGTTATAGTGATGGAACATCGGTTACGGCGACAGCAACGGTAAGTGACGGCTATATTTTTGACGGGTGGTGGGATGGCAACACAAAGATGAGTGAAAATCTTATTTATAGATTTGCAATGCCAAATAAAAATGTATCCCTTGAGGGTAGATGGGTTGTTGGGCTTCCATATCTTAATCATAACGGCAAGCAATATGTCAATCCAAATGTGGTTACGGTTTTGTCGACGGCGGGCGATCGCGCTTTGTCTGGCTGGTACATTTTATCTGGCAATGTTTCGGGTAATTTTACATTGACAGTGAGCGGTCATGCAACTCTGATACTTGCGGACGGCTGTGTTTGGAGTATAGGAAGTGGAAATATTATCGTACCCTATGGCTACGATAGTTCGCTAAGCATCTATGCGCAAAGCTCGGGTCTTAACGCAGGAAGAATAAACGCGACCGCTATCGGGGGAATGAACGGCGCTCATGAAAACTCAGAAATCTCAAACGGGTTAATAAGCATTTTTGGTGGGGTCATCACCGCAACGCGGATTGGTGGTGGCAATGGAGCGAATGGTACTGTCGGCCATACGCCCGCACCCACCATGCCCGCCGATGGTGGCACTGGCGGCCTTGGTGGTTACGGCGGTTTTGCCACAATTAACATTTATGGTGGGAATATTACGGCAACGCACATTGGCGGTGGGAATGGTGGGACTGGTGGAGCTGGTGGCGTAGGTACAAAGGCGGCAGATAATGCTTATTATCCTAGCGGGGGGCGGAGTGGCGGTAACGGCGGAGCCGGTGGCCATGGCGGAGGTGCCAAAATTTATATTTATGGCGGAGTAGTTTCCGCAACGACGATTGGCGGTGGGAATGCTGGAAACGGTGGAGTTGGTGGTACAGGCGGTGCCGGTGGTAATGCTACTACGCATAGTACCGCCTCAATAGGCGGACGCGGCGGAAACGGTGGACGCGGCGGAAACGGTGGAGATACTTACACTTTGGATATACGTATATATGCCGGAACGGTTACTGCCAACAGAATTGGAGTCGGCAATTTTGGCGCAGGCGGTAGTGGCGGAGCAGGTGGCAGTGGTGGCTCCGCATTCGGAGGCGGAACATGGGGCGCCAATGGCGGTAGCTTTGGCACCGGTTCCTCCGGCAATTTTGCTTATTCTCATGGCGGTGTTCAAATAACAGGCGGAAGCGTAAAAGTCACAACATGGCAAATACCCCCCTATATCTCTTTTGACCCGCGGAACTATATTTACGGCGAGAGAACCGACCTTCGGGTCTTTCTTCGTACCATCAATATCGGGTTTGCCAATGCGGCTGTAGAGAGCGGCACGATAACCGGCGCGGCATATTACGGTTTTACCGATGTCAAAGCAGATTCTTCGGGCAACCTATATCTGTGGCTTGCCGACCATATAACCGAAGTGGCAATCAACGGAATCAGTTATACTGTGTCCTAAAACTCAATCTAACTTATTTGCAAGGGCAGAGAGTTCAAACTCTCTGCCGTTGCGTATGCATATACAATTGATGCTACCCGTCAGTCACCTCGTTCGCACAAATGCTCTCTGCACGCCAAACCTTCGGGCGTTAATCCTAAGTAAAAAACAGCAGGCTGGAACGCGCATTGGTGCCCCTAGCTACGGGCAAATATCATCTGGGGTCGGAGCGGAGCATTGCTTAAATGCGAAATAAACTGACTTCCTTAACATTTCTTTGGGCACCGAATATTTAGACGCAATACGACATGTCGCTTAAACTCCATGCGCACGAGGTCGTACTGGCCCACCGAAGGGTTGGGGCTCTGGTCTGAGTTTTGATGTCTCACATAGGTGGTTCGTGCTTCGCAAAACTAAACGGATTGCAGTACCAACGAGATGCAAAATAGGTAGCGATCGTCCAATGATATGCTCTTTGATTTGTTGTTTGTCGTATTTAGGTTATTTTCTCGTAATAATGATAATACTTTATTTTATGGAAAATAAAGACTCAAACCAAATGAAACTTGATAATATAGAAAATCTGCTATGCGAGATACTTAAAACTGTCAGAGCGAATAATGACCTTGTTAACGAAAAATTTCTTAGTGTGTTTAAGAAATTAGCTCGAATTGATATGTTAGTTGCTACCGACAGAGGATAAGATGCCTTAGCAAATCATAAACGAATGCACCAATAACACTAGCCACAATTGGAGTAGCAATTGCAACAACTAGTGCACTTCCAGGGTGGTCGTGTATAAAGTCTTGCAATCTATAAAACCGTGCCTTTCTTAACTTTTTCAATTTTTTCTCAATGTACTTGTAATAACCATAGAAGCTATCATCGTCTAGGGTTTTAGTTATTTCTTCTTTGCAATCATCGCAAATCTTTGGTTTACCGCAAGACTTTGAGAGAAGTTTGATTTTTTCATTTTTGCTTGTATCAAAAATACAATTTCTAAATTCGTCGTTCCATATGCGCTTCTTGCAGACATACCTCAAAACATCTCTGTATATTGCTATTAGCAAAAAATTTATTACCGAAATATTCGCTTCAGCTATAATTTTTTTTGTTCCGTATAGGCTCAAATAAAAAAGGCTTTGTTGCTCATTCAGGCTACCGCCATAGTTTGTTTTCGTCCTATAATCTGTTAGCAAGATATAGATGCCAGTTTGCCCATCTTTGATTTGCTGATTGAATTTTTCTACCATAGCCCCGTCTTCCAAGCAGACATCGTTTTCCCCATCAAGCCCAAATTCAGCAATTTCAATATTCTCCTCTTCGAATACAACATTAAATATGCGAGAGTTATGATCTTTCAACTCGCTTTTAAGAAAATAAAAATCCGAAGATCCCATATTGATAATATGTACTTTTGTTGGTGCATAATCGGAGACCTTATAGAATTTCCGTTTCCTGCTCTTCTTTGTGCCCACCTTCCACCTCCTCGTTCTTTATGCGGTCAAAACATCTAAATTGTAACACGGCAGCACCCATTTGTCAATAGCTCAATTCGCACACTTTCTCACATTTGCTTGCATGTAAATTGCAAATTTGCGTGAATTTAACATAATTTCATGTAAATTTATTGGCATTTTTCAAAACTTTGGAAAAAATAGTTGAAATATTTACCGCTAAATGTTACAATAAGCCAAGTTCTTGTAATGGGTAGGTTTTGATGTGCGAAAATTTCTTAACAGAATTGCAAAATTTGCCGACAATTTACATGATGCAATCAAGCGGACAGTTGCCATAACTTTTGGTAGTGCTTTAAAGCACGCACCAAACACATATCGTACATTACTCGTTGAGGGCGTTGCAATGATCGTCATAGGTTTAGCACATAAGTGGCAGGGAATAGTCGGTCTTTTGGGGGCGGTAATTCCGCTGACAATCATTGCCTGTTTGGAGGATCATGATATGGTCAACAAAGCCAATAATCGGACTCATAACGCAAAGACTTATTCGTGGGTCAAATTCAACTCTGCTGTAATGGCTATAGTAACAGCATTCGTTATTTTGGCAATCGGCAGATATGAAAACTGGCTTGTTGTTTTGTTTTTTATAACATTGGGATTACTTGTTTCGCAACTACTTGCAAGAAATAAACTTTGTCTTGATGCACATGGCGAAAAAATTAAGCGTATTTATTAGTAATGGCGCACATACTATTAACCGATAACATCTTAAGAACAAAGGAGACATAAAAATATGGAAATTGTTATCATAGGCGCAATTTTTGTTGGATTAGCCGGAGTCGTCGCGATTGGAAAAATCGCAAGTCGTTTTATGGAAAAAATTGACAAAGCAGTCAGCAAAACCACAGATGCATATAGTTTGTCAAATGATGAGCAGTCTGCTAAAGTTGCAATCGAGTTTGCGAAGCATAAGGAAATGAATCGATGAGCACATTGGGGGGAGGGGCACATGTGTCCTTTTCGCATGTTAAGTGAGCGTGGGAGCACAAAATGACATTTAATACAGATGATAAATGCGGGGGAGTAATTGAGTTCTTTGAGCAAGATATGGTTGCTGTGTACAAGGAGATTTACGATAGGGAAAAACCCAAGCATAATTACATTTTAGTAAATTACATCGGCATTGACCAGAGCAATCCAGACTTTAATGTTTTTGTTGAAGAAACCTACTTTGGACGCTACAAGAAACTAAAACAGTTTTGTATAGACAGAAATATTGTGAAAGCTGAGACTAAGGACAGTTTGAGCAGAACAAAAATTTGCAGTTGCGTAAGTGTAGCAATCGCCCAAAAGCCACCGTTCTTTCATAAAAAGTCTGGCGAAAAAAACGAGGAAGCTGATCGGAAACGGCACACACTAGATTTGAATATGGAAGCTGCCGTTCACACGGCACTTAGAATATTGTTTAAGTTCTGGACGCTTGATTATCGCATCAAACTTAATGTCGCACTGAAAAAAAATGCAAGCGAACCTTCCGACGCGTTAATTGCGCAAATACAGCGCTACAAGAGATACATCATTGTACTTGAAAACTGCAAATATTGGTTTGACTATGTGGCGCTCGAAGGTCACACGGATTTTATCACAAGCTTGAAGGGTGCTTTCGCGGCTATCGCACACGACAAAAAACCTTATTCTGAGTCGGTTTTACGACTTTTGTTCTTATTGTTTTTTCAACTCGAGAAACATTATGACGCGATGCTTAGAAATTATGTAATGCTTTTTGCTGAGCCAACCAATAATGAGCGACTTTTGTTGGATCAATATGATTGGAGTAAATATGCAAACATCGGTAACGAGGGCATTATAACAATCGAAATTTTAGACAAAACAACTCATGAAAAAGCTTACATCGATGATCCTATGACATACGCAAAAAAAGTTCTAGAAAGATGTTATTTTCGGTCGGGATCGACATCGCCAGAGAACAAATAGCCGAAGTTCGCACTCTTTAATGTGGTGTGTCAAGGGAACGAACAGCACGAAAAGCAATCGGTAAAAGCCACAAATCAAACCATTAATCTTTTTCCTCAGTTCGTACTTCATACCTAAAAATAGCTCCACCACTATTGCCTGTTGCCTATTTCCTGTTGCCTTAAAAATTCACAAACCGTGCCAAAACCGCATATCCTGTATCATGGCAACAATAGTAATTGATCCCGGACACGGCGGGTATGATATAGGCGGTGCGTATTTCGGACGCCAAGAGAAAGACGATAACTTAAGGTTTTCGCTTGCGCTTGCGGATTATTTAAGAAGGCACGGCGAACGCGTGGTGCTTACAAGAAGCGGTGATTATTTCGTACCGCTTTTAAACCGCAGTGCGATTTCAAACAGTGCGGGGGCGAATCTCTTTGTGTCTATCCACCGAAACGCATTTGCGCTTCCCAGTGCAAACGGCATGGAAATTTACACAAGGGCTTACCCCTCTGCCGTTGAGGTTAGGGACGCAAGCCTGATTCTTAGCGAACTTTTAAAAGTTCCTAATGTGTTTAGAAATCGGGGAATCCACCGTGCCGATTTTTCGGTTCTAAGAAACACCCGCGCCCCTGCTTTGCTTATTGAACTTGGATTTATTTCAAACGAACAAGATAATCAGATTTTTGACACGCGTTTTAATGAATTGGTTGAGGCGGTGGGTAAGGGAATTTTGGAAGCCGTGGGTGGTGCAGTCGTCCCCCCGCAAGGTGGCGATGCCACGGTACGGCAGATTCAATCTACTCTAAATTCAAGATACAACGCAGGGCTGATTGTGGACGGAATTGCAGGTTCTTTAACTAAGAACGCACTCGTGAGGGCTTTGCAACAAGAATATAACACTCAATTTAACGCAGGGCTTACGGTAGACGGAATCTTTGGGCCAAGAACGCGTTCGGCAATGCGCCTGTTTCGGCAAGGTTCACGCGGAAACATTGTGTGGCTGATTCAGGCCGCGCTTTATCTAAAAGGCGAACGAATCGCGGTAGACGGAATTTTCGGGCCTTTAACAGATTCTGCCGTCCGCCGATTCCAAGCCTCGCACGGCTTAAGCGTGGACGGAATCGTTGGCCCTAATACCTTTGAGGCTTTATTCACATAAAAACTATAAAAGGCGCAAAATCACAAAATTTTGTTGCTATAAATACAAAAAGCCACTGATAAGTGGCTTTTTTGGTAATTTGTTTTTGTGGTTTTTAAAATTGGTTTGCTTTTATGCGCTTGGCTTTTTTAAAATATCTCTAATCTCTGCCAAAAGTTCTTCGGTGGTTTTTGCGGAAGTCGCCTGTGGCGCGTCCGCTTGGTGATTGGTGATTGGTGGTTGGTGGTTGGGGGCGGAATTATTATCAATGCTTCCTTCATTCTGAATTCTGAATTCTGGATCACGAATTAAGTCCGCGCCTGTCGGCTGTTGCGCTATGCTTTTTTTAATTCTTTTCGCCTTTTCCTTGATTTCCGCTTTTGCAGTTTTGACCGTTTTTGAAAGGCGCGAAGCTATCTTTATTCCTATAAATATTGAAAGCGCGATTATGAAAAAGTTCACCACTGCTTGGATAAACATTCCGTAGCGAAACACAATTGCGTCTTTTCCTGCGGTTGCCTCTCGTAGCGTTGCGGACGCACTTGCGATATCCACATTCACGATTAGCCCTATTAACGGCATGATAATATCCGCCACAAGGCTATCAACAATAGCTTTAAACGAAGCACCGATAATTATGCCTATGGCAAGCTGAACCACATTGCCTTTGGTTACAAAGGCTTTAAATTCATGCCAAAAGCCAAGGTTTTGCGCCTTTTTTTCCGCTTTTTTCGCTTTCCGTTCTTCTTTGGTAAGTTTAAAATATTTAAACATTACTCATTAACTTTATTTGCCGATTCCACGATTTTTGCAAAATCTTCAGCTTTTAAAGATGCACCGCCGATAAGTCCGCCGTCTATCTCTGCCATTGCCATAAGTTCATTGGCATTGCCCGCGTTCATGCTACCGCCGTATTGAATGCGCATTGCAGAAGCGGAAGTTCTTCCGTAAAGTTTTCTTAGGGCTTTGCGAACTATCCAAATTGTGTCGTTAGCGTCCTCAGGGGTTGCGGTTTTGCCTGTGCCGATTGCCCAAACGGGTTCGTAAGCAACCACGATTCTCTTTAAAGAAGATTTTTCAATTCCCACAAACGCACTTGTAACTTGCTTTTCAAGAACGCTTGCGGTTTTGCCTTTTTCCCTTTCTTCAAGCGTTTCGCCTATGCAGATAATTGGTTTTAATTTAAATTCAAGTGCCTTTTTAACGCGCTTATTAACGGTATCGTTTGTTTCATTAAAATATTGCCTTCTTTCACTATGCCCCACTAACACATATTCGCATTTTAACTCAGCAAGCATTTCCGCGCTTACTTCGCCAGTGAACGCACCTTTATCCGCCCAATGCACATTTTGTGCGCCAAGTTTCATATTAGTTCCGCGCATAGCTTTTCTTGCTGTGTTAAGGCTTGTGAACGGCACGCAAAGCACTATTTCACAATCGTCCTTGCCTGCCACAAGGGGCGCAAGCTGTGCGATTAGTTCTTTTGTACCCTTTTGGGTATTGTTCATTTTCCAATTTCCTGCAATAATGTTTTTTTTCATTTTATTTCCTCTTTTCCTTTTTTTGGTTTAATTTTTTTATTTAGAATATGGATTATATATAATGAGATTTAGAATCCACCATTGTGCGTTATGCGTTATGCGTTGCCTATTTATTATCAAGGCAATCCACCCCCGGTAGTACGATTCCCTCTAAGAATTCAAGAGAAGCACCGCCACCCGTGGATATATGGGTAACTTTATCTGCATAGCCAAGCTGTTGAATTGCAGAAGCCGAATCACCGCCACCGATTATCGTAATTGCCTGCGACTCTGTTAACGCTTTTGCCACGGCGCAAGTTCCGCCTGCAAACGGCTTCATTTCAAACACGCCCATAGGCCCGTTCCAAATCACGGTTTTTGCGCACTTAACGGCTTCGGCGAAAAGTTTTTGGGTTTTTGTGCCTATATCAAGCCCCTGCCAACCCTCAGGAATATCGCCCACGGCTACTTCCTTAATATTAGCGGTTTCGGCAAACGCGTCCGCGATAATATGATCTATAGGTAAAAGAAGATTTACCTTTTTATCCTTTGCTTTTGCCATAAGTTCTTTTGCTAAATCAATTTTATCCTTTTCGCACTTAGAACCGCCTATCGCATAGCCCATTGCCGATTCAAAGGTGTAAGCCATTGCACCGCCGATAATAAGGGTATCAACCTTATCCAAAAGATTATTGATAACGCCGATTTTATCACTAACTTTTGCACCGCCCAAAATTGCCACGAAAGGTCTTTTTGGATTTTCAAGCGCACCGCCCATGATTTCAAGTTCTTTACCTATTAAGAAGCCTGCCACGGATTCTTTAGCCAAGCCGTACTGCGCGATTCCTGCGGTGGAAGCGTGCGCCCTGTGTGCCGTGCCGAAAGCATCGTTCACATAGATATCGCAAAATGAGGCAAGCGCAATGCAAAAATCCTTATCGTTTGCCTCTTCTTCATTATGAAACCTTAAATTTTCAAGAAGTAAAACTTCGCCCTCTTTAAGCGCGGAAACTTTTGCTTTAGCGTCCTCGCCGATAACATCTGAGGCGAATATAACAGGCTTCTTAAGAAGTTCTGCCAGCTTTTCTGCCACAGGCTTTAATGAAAATTCAAGGTTAAATTTCCCCTTTGGCCTGCCGAGGTGCGAACACAAAATAACTTTTGCATTGTTGTCCAAAAGATATTTAATTGTGGGTAATGCGCCCTCAATCCTGTTAACATCGGTTATTTCGCCGTTAACAATCGGCACATTGAAATCAACCCTAACAAGGCACTTTTTGCCTTTAACGCTTACATCTTTAATAGTTTTTTTGTTCATTTGCCCTCCAAAAGCAATGTGTGTTTGAAATTAATATAGGTAGATTATATAGTGTTTTGGTTTGATTATCAAGTAAAATCAAAACAAACCGTCAATTTTACCGCTTTCGTCAATAGTCATTTTTACGGCGGAAGGGATTTTGCTTAAGCCCGGCATAAGCATGATATCGCCTGCCACAATCACAAGGAAACCGCTTCCTGCGCGGATTTGGATATCGCGGACGGTGAAATCAAAGCCCTTGGGGCGGTTTAAAAGTTTAGGATCTTGAGAGAATGAATATTGGGTTTTGGCAATGCAAATGGGCAGTGAACCGTAACCAAGTTTATTGATTAAATCAAGCTTTTTCTTTGCTTGTTCGGAAAAGATTACTTTTGATGCACCGTATATTTTGGTAGCTATGGCTACGATTTTGGCAGAAACTTTGTCCTTAGTTGCGTAAGTGAGGTTTAATTTCTTGGGTTCGCTATCCGCAAGTTTTACCACTTCTGTGGCAAGTTCCGTGCAACCCTTGCCACCCTCTGCCCAGCAATTTGCAACCACAGCTTTTACGCCCGCGCTTTCGGCTGAGGCTTTAATAATTGCTATTTCTTGATCGGTATCGGTTACGAATCGGTTAATGGCAACAATCGTTTTAACATTAAAGTTTTTAGTTAAATTTTCAATATGCCCCTGCATATTTTTTACGCCCTCTTGAAGCCCACCGCTTTCGCCGTTATGCTTAAGCGCGCGCACAGTGGCAACAAGGACAACCGCGTCTGGGTTAAGCCCTGCCGTACGGCATTTAATGTTAAAAAACTTTTCAGCACCCAAATCTGCGCCGAAACCTGCTTCGGTAACGGTGTAATTTGATAAACTCATGGCAAGTTTTGTGGCACGGATACTGTTGCACCCATGGGCAATGTTCGCAAAAGGCCCACCGTGAAGAATCGCAGGTGTGCCTTCAAGCGTTTGCACAAGGTTGGGGAAAATTGCGTCCTTTAAAAGGATTGCCATTGCGTTTTCTGCCTGCAAATCCCTTGCAAGCACGGCTTCGCCCTTTTGGTTATAGCCCACAAGGATATTGCCAAGCCTTTGTTTTAGTTCGCCCATGTTTCCCGAAAGGCACAAAATTGCCATAATCTCAGAAGCGGCGGTTATATTAAATCCGTCCTCTCTGGGGATTCCGTTAACCTCACCGCCACCGCCCACTTGAACCACGCGCAAAGCACGATCGTTTAAATCAAGGCAACGCTTCCACTCAATACGGTTTAAATCAAGCCCAAGTTCGTTGCCTTGCTTAATATGGTTATCAATAAGTGAGGAAAGCAAATTGTTAGCTGAGGTTATCGCATGGAAATCCCCCGTAAAATGCAGGTTAATATCTTCCATAGGCGCAACCTGCGCCCTGCCACCGCCTGCCGCACCGCCCTTAACCCCGAACACAGGCCCTAAAGACGGTTCTCTAAGCGCAAGGCAAACATTTTTACCGATTTCAGAAATCCCGTCTGCCAAGCCCACCGATACGGTGGTTTTGCCCTCACCGAAGGGGGTGGGGTTCACCGCCGTAACCAAAATCAGCTTTCCCTTGGGCTTTTTCTTAGGCTCAGTTAACACTTTTGCCTTATATTTTCCGTAAAATTCAATATCCCCTTTGGGTATCTTTAACGCCACCGCAATTTTTGCGATAGGCTTTAGCTGTACACTTCTTGCAATTTCAATATCTTTCATGTGTAATATTTTACGGTATTTGGAAGAAAATGTCAATAGCCAAACAAATAACGCGTTCGCGTTATTTGTACTGTGCGCTGTGCGCTATACATTGTGCGCCGGAATGTATATATTAAATATTCTTGCTTAAACTTACACTAAGCGGTATAATATTAAAAACAAAAGCTACGAGAGGTTTACAAATGCAGGCAGAAAACAAAGTTTTAGAGGAAAACATGGCAACAGAACACGAACACAAGGATTTCGGTTTTAAGCAATTCGGCAAACTGATTAAGAAATCATTTTTTAGGATTTTCATTTTCTCAATGATTGCAGGGTTAGTTATGGGAATCGTTTCAATCGGTGTGCATTTTGGCACAAGGAATGCAAATGCTTCGGTTTCCGCAATCATAGATTTTAGTTACAGAGGAATTGAAAGCGGTAAAGATCCCAATCTTATCCATAATCTTGATGTTAACAAAGTTAAATCCCCAAGCGTGGTGAATTCTGCGATTGTTAAGCTGAATTCACAAAATGTGGATATTAAACTTTCAAAGATTTCTGATATTATTAACAATATCGTTATTGAGGGGCAAATTCCAAGAAATATCGCAAACGCGCCTGAAAACACAACTTATTTCCCAAGCCGTTACAGAGTTTCCATTATAAATTTAAAGGATTGCGGACTTAATGCAAACACGGCAAGGCTTTTGCTTGACACTATTATTGAGGAATATGAGATTTATTTTAATGAAGAATACCGCAAAACTTACCGCTTTGAATCGGTCTTCCTCAACACAGTAATGCAAGATAGCTTCACCATTAAGGATTCGCGCTATGAATTTGTGGAAGTTTATGATTTATTAAACCGCGAAATCCGCAACGCAGTTTCCCTTATTGACACCATTACTAACGAACACCAAAACACAGCTTTCCACAGCATTAAAACGGGGCAAACCTTCCAAAGCGTCCGTGACGAACTTATCCGTGAAAGATCAAGCGCGCTAACGAGGATTCAAATAAATGTTTCCGCTTACGCTTTATCTTCTAACATTCCTGCCACAATCCGCTATCTTGAAAAGAACATGGCAGATATTCAAGCAAACTTAACGCGCGCCGAAGCCGATCACTTGGGCAGGCTTAAACTTATTGAGGAATATGATCTTGGCACAATAATTGTGGCGGACAGCCAAGGTGGCGGAACTATCGGCAAGGGCGGGCCTACGGAAGAATATAACAGGCTTTTCCGTTCGGCAGAAGCCTCACTTCTTGAAATTAATCAGCTAACGCTTAGCTTGGAACTTACGGATAATATGCTTCAAGATTTTAAGGCTTACGAAACCACAAACGAAGCCGATCGTGAAATAGCAAAACAAGCCGTGGAAGAAGAAGTTAAATATCTTGCGGAAGCAATTCTAAAGCAACTTGAACTTGCAGGAACAATAGCGGAAGAATATATTGAAACTCAAGTTTTAAGAGATGCCGTGCGCAAAGCACTTCCCACCGTGTATCAAGCCCCCATGACGGATTCGGCACGCATAACGCTTGTGATTTCCGCAATAGTTGTTGTGCTTTCGGCACTCTCTGCGGTTGCGGTAACTTACGCGGTTATGAAAAAGCGCGGTGAGTCCCTTTTTGATTAAATCACTTAATGAAATTTGAATCAGTAACAGAAAATCATTTTATAAAAATAAACGCACTTACAGCAAAATTAACCGCCGAGGACACGAGGTTTTCGGCGGTTAATATTTTAGCGTGGCAAAAGTTCTTAAAGCCCGAAGTTTACATATCAGAAAGTTTCGCAGTATTGCGCTTAAGTGTAGACGGTGAATTTTACTACCTTCCGCCACTTTCGGAAAGCAAAGAATCGTTTGCTTCTGCCGTGGAAAAACTTGAAAACATTGGCGTAAAAAAGTTTATGCTTTGCGCCGATTGGCAAAAAGACTTGCTTGTTAACCGTGGCTACACGGCTGAGGAAAATCGGAACATGGCGGAATACCTATATATAACCGCGGACTTATCCGAACTTAAGGGCAAAAAGTATCACGCAAAAAGAAATTATATTAACGCTTTTCCTGCGTCCTATATATATAGGGAATATAAAAATGAAGATTACGAAGCCGTTATGAACCTTTTTGATAAGTGCTATGCCACAAAAACAAGTGAGGGCGGTGAGATTTTTGCAGAACTTGGCGCAAGCTGGAGTTATATTAAGGACGAATTAAAAATGAGTGATTTTGATCTTGAAAAGCAGGTTGTTCAATCAATCCTAAAGGACACAACAGGGGTTTTTAACACAGTTCAAGACATAATTGAAATCAACGGCGAAATTTCCGCCTTTACCCTCGGCGGAATCACCCCCTCAAATGTGGGCGCAATTTATTTCCAAAAATGCGATACTGCCTACCGCGGAATTTACGCGCTTATGGATAACCTATTTATCAAAAACCGATTCCCCCGCACGGAATACATAAACAAGCAAGAAGATATGGGGATTGAGGGAATAAGGAAATCAAAGCTAAGCTACCACCCTGTTAGGCTTTTGAATGCGTATATCTGCTATAAAAACTAAGTTTTGGGTACAAAGTACGAAGTACGAATTTCGGCAATCAAAAATTGAAGCTATTCTAATTCACTTGCGGATAAGATTTTACTTTTCCAAAATATCCGGTAAACATATTAAACTCTTACGGCGTAATAATCAGGATCTATCTCGCACGGCAGATATTCTATACCCGTAACAAGTGTCCTAACACCGCTTTTAACATAAATTTGCTTCCCTGCTTCTCTCAGTATGGACAACGCTTCTTTTATGTAGGAAGTCCAGTCTACGCCCTTGTCCATGCCTTTATAATTATTAACCTTACCAATTTTATAGTGATCTACGCTGTTGTCCGCAAGTGTCGCATGGATAAGCTTAAGGCTTTCAATCGGGTCAAGGGACGGCTCAAAGCTTGCAAAAGTTTTGATTCCAGCATCATGCAAGGCTTTCAAGCCCGATAGCCTTTGTGACGGCAAATCCGCACCAGATTCCCATTCCTTACTTTTTTCCTCGTCCATAAAAGTAAGGGTTGCCCCCACCATTATCCTTTTTCCAAACGCTTTGAAAATATCTAAGTCCCTAAGCGCACGGCTTACACCCTTTGTTAAAACCGCCACGGGTGCTTCGTATGCGTTGAGTAGCCTTAATGCATCCCGCGTGGTTTGACTGTTGTCTGCATTCTCGCAATACACATCACCGATAAATGACAAAAGAATTTGTTTATCGTATTTTTGCACTTGCAAATCTTTTTCTATACCCCGCAAAACATCCTTACGCGGAAGAGGCTTGCCGAAATATGCGTTCTCGTTCCGTTGAAGTGTATGTGGCGCATAGCAATATTTGCACCTATGTGAACAACCTATGTAAATATTGCACGCATAAGGGCTATATTCTCTTGCCATTCCTGTGGGCTGATATATAATACTCATGCCTCTAATTATAGCGGTTTTGGCACGAAAAATCAATCTTTTACGCTATGAAATAACCATAATGCTTCAAGTAATCATCCCGCACCTCATAGTATTTTACCCTTTCTTTGCCGTAGTTTCCTAACATTCCATAAAAGAACTCAATGCCTTTCGGATTGAAAAGCGTGGGACATTTGCGAAGCATATTTTGCAAGCCGAATATCTTCATGCCCTCTTTTTGGATTTGTGTAAAGGCATTGACTATTGCGGTATATAAGATAACCGTGCCTTTTTGCAAGCTCTCACTCTCAAGGATTTTCTTATAAATGTCAAAAGCTATGCCGTAGCTGTCGCAATCAATTACATTATATTGAGATAAATCCAACGAATCAATTACCCTGCGGGTATCTGCGTTTAGGTTTCTGCCCTTGCCCCTTTGCACCTCTATGCCAAAATATTTTTCTTTTTCAAAGTTGCGCCACAGCACATTGTTGCCAGCGTAAAGGTCTAAAACCCGCAAGCCCGCCAAATGCTTTGTTGCCTCTTGCCTGAGAAAAATTTTGTTAGCAACGGATTTATTGTCAGTCTTGGTGTCGCGGATATCAAAACCGCTAATTTGTAGTGGATTCAATTTCAACACCTCCAATCTTTTTTACCGCCTCTAAGATATCAAGCATTTTGTCGTTGTCGTTAATGTCAAGGCTTATCAGATAATGCACCCTGCGGTAAGGCTTTAAAACCTGCTCTTGCAATTTGTCTAATGTCACAAAAAACTTTTCCGTATCAAGCCCGAAGTTTTTTAAATCGTAACTTTTTTGCAGTTTTTCTAACTCGGTAAGCAATTTCGCATCGTCAAACCCCGTTTCAAGGTTAGTTGCGTTATGTGCAATTACATAAGCCCTGCGTTCATCGTCTGTTAAATGGTCAAGCCTTATGCACGGTAATTCCGTAATGCCAAGTAGCTTTACTGCCTCAATTCTGCCGTTGCCCTCTAACACCACATTGTTTGAACCTGCTATTCCCAAAGGGTCATTAAACCCAAATTCCTTAATTGAGTTTGCTATGTGCCTTATTTGCTCTTTTGTGTGGATTTTAGAGTTGTCTTCGTAAGGTGTTAGTTTTTCTACTTTTATATACTCAATTTTTAAATTATCTGCCATGCTATCCCTTCCTTCTCGCCTCAGGTGTTAGCCTTAATTCTTTTAACAGCTTTTCAAGTTGCTTATTGCAGTCGGTTAAGGTTTTGTAATGCTCATTTTCTTTAACTAATACCTTTGGCGTTTCGCCGTCCTTGCAAACGCCCGTTACAATCCTTGTGTAGCGTTCGGGGTTTTTGATATATTCAGCCCAAGCCCTATCCCTTAAAATCTTCGTTTGCACATATTGACGCATGAGTTCAGCGTCTGCCGTAGTTTTGATATAGCTTGTGCTTGAAATCAAAAGCTTTGCAATTTCTTCCCAAGCCAATTTTTCTTCCTTGCTTAAACCAATAGGGGCTTTTAAGCACTTATTGCTCTCGCTAAGTTCTTTTTGGTACTGCTCTCTTTGCTCTTTTAGTTCTCTTTCTAATCTTTGATTATAGCTTTCTGTTTTGTTATCTTGACACATGAATACCCTCTCTTTTTAAAACATATGTTCTTTTAATCCGCGCTAAAAAATCCTGCTCGGCAGGATAGGGATTTTGAAACACAGTTTTGCTGTAAGTGGCTTAATTATATCAAACCGAACGGGCGTTTGTCAATAGATAAGTACAGTTTTTTGGAATTAGGGGTGGAAGTGAAGAATGAAAAGTGAAACATTAAACATGAAACATAAAGGATTCTAAATATCATTAAAATAAACTCTTAATAAATAAATTCCATAATTCATATTTAATATTTCATATTTTATATTTAACAGCAAGGTATCTCAATATAAAACTTGCTTCCCCCGCCGATTGAACTTTCAACCCCATAAACCCCCCCTGGGGTGGCGGTGATAATTTCTTTAACTATTGAAAGCCCAAGCCCCGTGCCTACGCTGGGGCGGTTGTGGTTTTTTTCGGATTTATAGTACCTATCCCAAATGCGTTCAATGGTTTTAACATCCATGCCGTCACCGTGATCAATTATTTCCACGCGGACATTTTTACCTTTAATAAGCTGATTAACTATAATTGTTTTATCCTCGCCTGCGTAAGTTACTGCGTTGCTGAAAAGGTTATAAACCGCTTGGGTAATTTTGACCTCGTCTGCAAAAACACGCGCGGTTTTGGTGTGGTTAAATTCAATTTTGTAGCCCTTATGCCCAAGAAATGCCTTGTGGCGGTTAACGATATCCTCAAGAACTAAAACCAAATCAAACTCAGAAAAGTTCATTTCGCCCTTGCTTTCTTGAATTTTTGATAAATCTAAAATGGAATTAACAAGCCCCGTAAGCCTATCCGTTTCGTCTATAATAATTTGGATTTCGCTTGCGCCTGCCTTGCTTGGGAAATCTCTTAGCACTTCCGCATAACCCTTTATGAGGGCAAGAGGGGTTTTTAAATCGTGAGAGATATTTGCAATTAAATCTTTTTTAAGTTTATCCAATGAGGCAATTTCGTCTACCGCGTACTTTAACGCTTGCGATAATGCGTGGGTTTCCTTAAACGCGCCTGCGGAAGGAATCTCACCTGCCCTGCCTTTTGTAAATTCTTCGGCGGATTCCGAAAGTTTTTCGGCAGGCTTAATTATCCATTTTGCCACCGCAAGCACCACTATGGTTGCAACCCCGAAGATTATTGCGGAAATAATGCCAAGCATTTTGATTGCGCCCTCGTAAACCGCGCCTTCGGGCTTAGTGCGCGCCTCGGCGATAATTAAAACCTGCGCGCCGTACTGAGTTTGAACTATTTCTGCAAAAATTATAAATTGATTATCCGTTTGCGAATGCTTTCCGCCACCGCGCTGTGCGCTCACAAAGACTTCGGCAAGAACGCCTTGCCCGAAGTTCAGCAAAGCGGAATGCCCTGCCGAAGCGCGCGCATCCTCGTACACAAGCCCGTTTTCAGTTATTGCCACCATGCTAATGCCGTACTTAACGGAAACTTTTAAAAGTTCTTCACTAAAAACTTCGCTGTTAATTGCGCTTTTGGCTTCGGCTATGCCGTTAGATAATTCTTGCTTGCGGGAAGTTAGATAAAGCCCGTTAAATAAAAGGTAATTTAAAAGCCAAATTCCGCCTATTACTATTATAGTAAAGGCGGAAAAGCCTATCGTAATCCATGCTTTGATTGGAAGCTTATGTTTCAAATCTATACCCCATACCGCGCAAGGTAACCACATAATCGCTTGCGTCACCAAGGCTTTTTCTTAAAAGTTTGATATGGGTATCAAGAGTTCTGTCGTCCCCGTAAAAATCATAGCCCCACACTTCGCTTAAAATCCTCTCACGCGAAAGGGCAATGCCTTTATTCCTAACCAAGAAAAATAAGAGTTCATATTCCTTTGGCGATAATTCAATTCTTCCGCCGTTCACATAAACTATGCGTGCTGTAAAATCCACTTTTAATTTATCCGTTTCGTAAATATCGCTTTTGGCTTCGCTTGCTTTCCCGCGGGATAAAATTGCGTTAACCCTAAGCATCAATTCCTTGGGGGAAAAGGGTTTTGTAACATAATCGTCCGCGCCGATTTCAAAGCCGTGAATCTTATCATATTCCTCAGTTCTTGCCGAAAGCATTATCACAGGGATTTGGGAAAACTGCCTGATTTTTCTTACTGCGGAAAATCCGTCTAATTCAGGCATCATGACATCCATAAGCACAATATCGTACTTACCGTTTTTCACAAGTTCCACCGCTTCCATGCCGTTTTGCGCCCCCGTTACCGAATAGCCCTCAAATTCGCCGTATTTGGCTACGATATCTCTTATATTTGGTTCATCGTCCACTATTAGTATTTTGTACATTTTTTTATCCTACCTTTGTAATTATACCACACTTTTTCATTTGTTTACTTTCGCAAAAATTTATTCCGTTTTCTCTGTTAAACGAATCACAGCCGTGCGCTGTTCACCGCCACGGTTGAAATCTATTGTTATTTGATCGTTAGGCATTTGGTTAAACACAATCACGCGCCAATCTTCTTTAGCGTTAACCGCCGTTCCGTTAACCTTAGTTATTACATCAAGTTTTTGAATTTGCGGGCCCGATATGTGGGTATACTTGGGAAGTCCGCTATAAATCATGTTAACCGTTAGCCCTGAAAACTGATAAACTTGATCAGGTTCTGTGATTTGCACTAATCCGAAAATATCGTGTTCGGGCCTTCCGGGGACATAGCCTTTTTCCAAAAGCCCCTTAACCGCCGAATCAATAACCTGTGAGGGAACTGCGCAGAGTTCGTTTCCTGCGCTTGTCCCCGCACTGCAATTTGTGTTAATCAGCCCCAAGAATCCGCCGTAATAATTAAAGATTCCGCCACCCGTAAAGCACCTTTCAAATGTGGTGCATTCGCTTTCGGGCTTAACTTTGATTGCAGGCACATTAAGCCCTGCGCCTGCTTTAGAACAAACTTCGTCCTTTAATATAAAGCCCTTTTCGTTACCGCCTCTGCCTATCACCGCCACGCGGTTTAAAATATCGGGCTTAGCAATTGCCACAGGGGTTAAATTCATGGCGTCTACCTTTAGTATTGCCAAATCAAGAAATTCGTCCTCAAAAAGTTTTTGTGCCACAAGGTTCACATTTCCAAGTTTAACCGTGATTGTTTTTGAACCTTTAACCACATGGTAATTCGTAACGATATGCCCATTCTTAGTCCAAATAACCCCCGAAGAAAGCATGGCGTTTCCACCTGCACCGCTTTCGCCTGTGCGCGCTAAAAGTGCTTCCGCGCCTGTGGGTTCGGTGGCAATTTCCACAACGGATACCGCCGTTCTTTCCACCAAAACCCCGTATTCAAGCAGGCTTTCTTGGGGACGCATTTCGTACACAACCACATTATTTGTGCGTGGCGGAATGTCGCCCCTTTGAATACTCAATGCCACAGCCACACTCAAAGCACAAAGGCAAACCGTAACAAAAATATACACGAAAAACTTCGCAAGGCTTCTGTTTCTTGCGTCTTTTTTTGAAGGACTTCTGTACTCGTCCTGATAGCAATATCTTGGCAGGTTCACATTCCTACGCACGGCAATTACCCATAATTGCCATTATTATAACGCGCGTATGTGAACACTGCATGATAACAACTTGTTTTTTGCTAAGGAAATTCAATGAAAATCCACGCAAGAGATAAGCGCGGTTTTATATGATATTTTGCATAGAATATTGCGTTTAGGATTCCTAATTAGCTAAATAAGTATCCTATACTACGGCGAATAATATAAATACCTTGCTTGAAATACCGTGGCGGATTATGCTTTAATGAACGAATCGTTTTTTAGTTGCGCTTTTATCTTGACAAATTTTGAAGTATATAATACAATTATCAACAATATTAAAATTAAGAGGCAACAATGGACAAAACGATTCCGCTTACCCAAGGCAAATTCAGCGAATTAACAGAAAAACTTAGGCACAACGAAACCGTTAAACGCGGTGAAATTTCTGACGCCATTAAAACGGCTAAGGAATTTGGCGATTTATCCGAAAATGCAGAGTATTCCGCCGCCAAAAGCGCGCAAGAAAAACTTGAAATTGAGATAGCGCAATTATCGGATATTTTAATGAGGGCGTATCCTATTGATAAAAGCACCCTTGGCACCACAAGCGTGCAGGTGGGAAATTTTGTGGCAATTTACGATTCATATTTTGACGAAGAAGTTACTTATCAAATCGTTTCAAGCATTGAAGCCAGCACGGCAGAAAATAAGATAAGCAATCAAAGCCTTATCGGCAAAGCCCTCGTTGGCAAAAAGAAAGGTGATTTAGTTACGGTTACGCTTCCCACAGGGGTTGACGCGGAATTAAAGGTTTTATCAATATCCAAATAAGTTGAACTTTTAACACAAATATGGCAACAGATAATAACATTAACAATGAAATTTTAACAGCGGAAGAGGTGATTGCCTCTCACGCTTCGGAATCTATGGTTAGGCGGGAAAAACTTGCCCAGCTTAAAGAAGCAGGTGCTTGCCCTTTTGAAATCACAAAAGTGGAAGTGGACGCTTACGCGAAAACCATTTTAGAGAACTACGCAGACTACGAAGCAAAAGAAGTGAAAATGGCAGGCAGAATTATGTCCAAACGCATTATGGGCAAGGCTTCCTTTTCACATATTTATGACGGCACGGCAAAAATTCAGCTTTATTTTAAATCCGATACTTTGGGCGAAAGCTATGAATTTTATAAAACTCTTGACACAGGCGATATTATCAGCTTCACTGGCGAAGTTTTTACCACGCGCCACGGCGAGATTAGCGTTAAGGTGGATTCATTTAAACTTACCGCAAAATCACTAAACCC
>Ga0123356_10000751_pt1 | contig 35888 bp, 33 predicted proteins | sample TergutEmb28metaG_2_FD_92546 | JGI IMG/M metagenome (GOLD analysis project Ga0123356, IMG submission 92546) | Embiratermes neotenicus P3 segment gut microbial communities from Petit-Saut dam, French Guiana - Emb289 P3 | ecosystem: Host-associated > Arthropoda: Insects > Digestive system > Gut ...
ATGCGTATAAATGTATCAGTGCCAAAATATTTAAAGGTTCTTGGTGAAGAAGAAGGTATTAATTTCTCACAGGAGCTCCAGGAGCGGTTGAAAGAAAGGCTTTGCGTATAACACCTACCGCACCTTCCCGACAAATAGTATTGGTGCTATCGATATACCCGAAACGCTGACCTTGCCGGAAATCACAATGAACACCAGAAAAGGTGTAAATATAAGCTACGCATCATAAAGATTAGCCATATAAAGAACGGGCGTCCCCCAGGATCTCAGATCCTATAAGAACACCCGTACTGGTCGGAGTGGTGGGACTTGAACCCACGGCCTCTAGTCCCCCAGACTAGCACGCTAGCCGACTGCGCCACACCCCGATCGTCGTCGCTAAGTATATAGTATGATACTTTTATTGTCAAATGTAAGTAAAATATTCCATGGCGACTTTGCAATCCAATTCTATCTGTGTTTTTAGTTCTTCAACATCGTTAAATTTGCGCTCCGGACGTATAAACTTGCAAAACTCAAGTCGAATCTCGCGGTCATATAAAGTCTCTTCAAAACCAAAGATGAATGTTTCTGCGGTGACAAAACCGGAATTATCAACTGTCGGGCGGATTCCTATGTTCGTGACACCGTTTAGTTCCGTGACACCGTTTAGTGCTGTAGCATCATTCAGTTCCGTAGCACCTGAATCGGCTTCATCTTCTATATAAACCTTGGTTGCATAAACACCATGAGCGGGCACCAAAACACCATTTTGAAAATGCATGTTAATCGTTGGTATACCAATGGTTCTACCAAAATGCTGACCGCAGCGGACAATATCTGTGAGCACATGTTTATGACCTAAAAATGTGTTTGCGCTCTCGACATCACCCTCAAAAAGCAGCTCACGAATATATGTTGAGCTGCATATTTCGTTTTCGTGCGAAACAAGCTCTATAATATCACAGCCAATACTGCTGTTTTTACATTTGTCGGCCAAAAACTTACCGTTACCGTTTGCTCCTTTGCCAAATTTGAAGTTACTACCAATAACAAAATGCCTGACATCGTAGTCGATTATCATGTGGTCAATAAAATCGTCCCATGCCATAGTTGCCATGACACTATCAAAAGGCAAGGATATTACATCATTTATATTAAATATACGTCTTATAAGTCCAACTCTGTCTTCGAGTGAGTTTATGAGCAGAACATAGTCGGGACCGAGTATGTTTTGGGGTGCTGTATCAAATGTTATTACTGCCGGTTTTAGTCCCGTTTTCCTGCCAATATCTATAACACGCTTCAAAAGTGCAGCATGTCCGATGTGCACCCCGTCGAAAAATCCTAGTGCAGCGACCCTTTTCTCAATCATTGTTTCCCTCCGAAAGGGTACAGTAGAACCGTCCCCCTGTCCCTATTTTGTTAAAAGCTTATCAAAGGTGTTCTCTTTTATGGATTCTAACACTTTTTCAAGTGTGTGGGCATCTTCTATCGTATAATTACCGGATTTGAGACGACGCAGCGACGACATGGCAGCACCGCAGCCGAGAGATGCGCCTATATCATGGCAAAGTGTCCGTACATAGGTGCCTTTTGAACACTTTACACGAATATTGACAAGAGGATTGACAAACCCCCGTCCCCCTGTCACGTCTCCTTGTCGCTCTAATATTTCAAGATCGAACACATTAATATCGCGGGGTTCGCGGGCGACTTCGATTCCTTTGCGTGCAAGCTCGTAGAGCTTTTTGCCACCTTGTTTTTTTGCTGAGTACATGGGTGGAATTTGCTTTTGGGGTCCTAAAAAACGCGATAATACAACACGAAGCTCATCTGCAGAACAGGTAACGTCATTTTCGCTCAGAACATTTCCTGTTGTATCTTGTGTATCTGTTACAATACCAAGCTTCAAACCTGCGATGTACTCCTTGTCAGCTTCTGTAGAGGTGCCTGACAATCGGGTTGATGTTCCGATGAAAACAGGCAACACTCCCGTTGCCATAGGGTCGAGTGTGCCGCCGTGTCCGATACGTTTTATTCGAAGTGCTCCGCGCAGCTTGGCGACTACATCATGTGATGTCCAGCCTTCAGGCTTATCAATAATTAATACACCATTTATATCCATAATACTATATCGCTCGTCAGTGTATTTCAGTCTTGAGAATATCTAACAAGTCAACTTTTATCTCGTCTATGCTCTTTTTTAGTGTAGCGCCGGCAGCTGTTTTATGACCACCACCGCCAAATTTGCCGCAAAGTGCATTGGCATCATATGGAGGAACTGTTCTACAGGATATCTTGCAGTCAACAGGAGAGCTAAGCTCGCGCAAAGTAATTCCAAAGCCTACTCCTTCAACAGAAACAGGCAAGTTTGATATATCATCAATATCATCCTCTGTTGCTCCGGAGGTCTCCATCATTTCACGTGTAATCATTGCAATTGCAACTTTTCCGTCAAAATGAAACTCCATTGAGGAGGTAATCATTCCTTCGATTTTTATCCGTCCCCGTGTCTTTGTCCTGAAAAGCGATTTGTTAAGCCTTGCAACCGGCGCTCCTGCTTCGACCAGCCGCGCCGCAACAGCAAACGTGTCGGACGTAGTGTTTGCATATGAAAAACACCCGGTGTCTGTCGACAAAGCAACATACAAACACTCGGCTGTTTTTGCGTTGATTTCGCCCGAAATCTCCATAAGAATATCATAAACAAGCTCGCCACAAGCACTGCGGCTTGCATCAATACAAAGCATCCCGGCATAATTCGTGTTAGACTCATGATGATCTATACAAAGAGCGACAGTGTCTTTGTATTCCAGGGCGTTTTGCGCAAACAAATCTACCGTTGCCGTGTCTATTGCAATAACAAAACCGGGCAAAAAATCATCAGGTGCCAAATAATCCCCAATGCATGATGCATAACGGGGAGTAACCTCGGGATTTTTCAAAACATATACGGTTTTTCCAAGCTCTCGCAGACCCTCTGCAAGAGCTCCGGCACTGCCCAGAGTATCGCCGTCCGGACGTCTATGGGTTATCAAAAGATAATTATCGTTCTCCTTAAGCCACTCGGCTGCTTTTGAAATTGAAATTATTTTACTCATTTTGCTTGACCTCTTCATCATGCTTGACATCAAGACCGCTGAGAATTTCATTTATGCTCGCCCCGCGCTGCAAAGACTCATCAAGAATAAACACAAGCTGCGGTGTATGGCGGAGCTTAAGAGCCTGCCCAAGCTCGAAGCGCAAATAGCCGGCAGCGGATTTAAGGCCCTTTTCAAATTCAGTTTTTGACTTAAGGTCATATACACTTAAATAGACCTTTGCCTGATTAAGATCGCTTGTTGTATCAACGGCTGTAATGCTTATCATGCCTTGCCGGACACGCGGGTCTTTGATGTTTCTCAGCAAAGCCGACAGCTCCCGGTGTATATCTTCATTTATACGGAGGATACTTTTTGACATAATATCTCACCAATCAAGACATTTTACTCGTGTGGGATTTCTTCCATTGCGAAGCATTCGATTATGTCGGCGAGTTTGATGTCGTCGAACTTCTCTAATGCAATTCCGCACTCGTAGTTGACGGCAACTTCCTTGACATCATCCTTAAAGCGGCGCAATGAAGCGATTTCACCCTCGTGTATAACAATACCGTCTCTGACGATACGTGCACTGCCATTTCGTACAATCTTGCCGTTTTGAACATAGCAGCCGCAGATTGTGCCGACAGCCGACGATTTGTATAGCTCGCGTACCTCAGCCTGCCCGTATACAACCTCTTGATACTTCGGAGCGAGCATGCCCTTCATAGCAAGCTCGATTTCGTTGATGCACTCATAGATAACACGATACATACGTATATCAACATTGCTGCGCAGAGCGCTGTCGCGGGCGGCATTATCCGGACGTACGTTAAACCCGACGATAATAGCTCCGCTGGTTGAAGCAAGCATAATGTCGGACTCGTTGATAGCGCCGACACCCGAATGAATAACACGCACACGGACTTCGTCGCCTGTAAGCTTTTCAAGTGAGGTTTTTATAGCCTCTGCACTTCCCTGAACATCGGCTTTTACTATAATATTAAGATCCTTCAGCTCGCCTTGTTGAATTCTTGAGAATAAATCATCTAAGGAAACTTTTACCGTAGAGGTCAACATATCGCGCTTTTCGGACTTACGTTGCTCTGCCAGTACCCTTGCCATGCGCTCGTCGGTGACAACATTAAACATGTCGCCTGCGCTCGGAACCTCGGACATACCGGAGATTTCAACTGGAACAGAAGGCCCTGCCTCCTCGAGACGCTCGCCTGAGTCAGTCATCATCACACGCACATTGCCGACAGCTGTGCCGGCAATAACCGTGTCACCCTGCTTAAGTGTTCCGTTTTGAATAAGCACAGTCATAAGAGCGCCGCGGCCCTTGTCAAGACGCGCCTCGATGACCGTACCACGGGCGAGACGGTTCGGGTTGGCACGGAGCTCGGCAATCTCTGCGGTCAAAATTATCATTTCGAGCAAATGGTCGATGCCTTCGCCTGTTTTTGCCGAAATCGGGCAAACTATCGTATCCCCGCCCCAATCCTCGGAAACGAGCTCGTATTCGGTGAGCTGCTGCATTATCTTATCGGGATTAGCACCGGAGACATCTATTTTGTTAATCGCAACAATTATCGGTATTGAAGCTGCTTTTGCGTGATTAATTGACTCGATGGTTTGGGGCATAATGCCGTCATCTGCAGCCACAATAAGAATTGCGATATCTGTGATACTGGCACCACGCGCACGCATAGCAGTAAAAGCTTCGTGACCCGGTGTGTCAAGGAAGGTTATCGGGCTGCCGTGAATATGTGTCTGGTATGCGCCGATATGTTGTGTTATACCACCCGCTTCACCTGTAGCGACACTTTCCTTACGGATTCTGTCAAGCAGCGACGTTTTACCATGGTCAACGTGACCCATAACAACAACAACGGGAGCACGGGGCGCAAGATTCTCGTCGACATCCACACTGTCATCAATCAGACGCTCTTCAATAGTTACAACAACCTCTGTTTCAACCTTACAGCCCATTTCGATAGCAACGAGCGCTGCTGTGTCGTGGTCTATAACGTCGGAAACAGATGCCATAACACCAAGCTTAACAAGCTGGCGAACAACCTCGGCACCTGTCTTTTTCATACGTGCCGCCAGCTCTCCGACACTAATTTCATCGGGAATTAAAACCCTGAGCTGGACTTTTTTTGCAACCTCAAGCTGCAAACGGTGCATTCTGTCGCGCTCTTCCTGGCGTTTTTTGGCACCTTGAGCCATGTTTTGCATTGGAGTTCTGGCTTTTCTGACGATTTTTTCCTTGCCGCCCTTCATTCTCTCTGCACGTTCTGTCACAAGGTTGTCAAGCCTCTCGTCATATTTTGACATATTTATAGTAGCACCGGATGTGTCAACGACACGCTTTTGCGGTGTTTTGTGTGGCATAAAGGGCTTGTCGATTTTTTTCTGCGGCTTTTTTGCAGTGGCGGCAATATCGGCAGGAGCACCCTGCGCTGCAGGAGCATTTGCAACACCCTTATCCTCCCCTGCAGGAGCACCCGGAGCTGCCGGTGCCGAGTCGGAAACCGGCTTGGCAGAATCAGCAAAAATTACCTCAAGGCTTTCAATTTGATTATTAAAAGTCAGGTATTCAAAAATGATATCAAGCTCATTGACAGAGAGAATATGCATATGATTTTTTGGCGCTGTTGCATACTTTGTGAGAATTTCGGTTATGACCTTTGTCGTAATCTTAAAATCCTTCGCCACCTCGTGGACTCTGTATTTAAACAATGTACTCATTATGCATCACTCTCCTTTCCTGTAAATGTTCCTTCAACCGTCTCTGTAAGTTTCTTCTCAAAGCTCTCCGCGAGTCCCTTGTCCAGTATCGCCAGCACCCCCGGTGAGCCTCGCCCGGTGATACTGCCGAGCTCGAATTTAGTGTATTTCGTCAAAAAATATTTTATTTCAAACTGCTCGGCATTAGCCTTCGCCCGTCTTAGCGTTCCGTCGGAGGCATCGCTTGCCGATAAAATTAAATGCGCCTTTCCCTGCCTCGCTGAAATGGCAGTCTGCTCGCTGCCGATGGCAAGAAATCCTGCTTTTTTTGCTATTCCGAGTAAGCCGAGGGTTTTATCCATTTAATTTCTCCGGTTTTGAATTTTCTCATATATGTCTTCGGGTATTTCGGTGCCCAAAGAGCGCGACAGCGCCCGTGATTTTTTTACTCGCTGAAAACATTCGGGATTGTTACATATATATGCTCCGCGTCCGGACTGCTTGAAGGTTAAATCAACTGTAACGTTACCTTCGGGAGAGCGCAGCACACGGATCAAATCAGTCTTTTGCTTCATTTCGCGGCAGCCAAGGCACATGCGCATTGGTTGCTTTTGTACCTTACTCATGATTGTGATTCCGGCTTAATATCTATTTTGAAGCCTGTCAGGCGGGCTGCAAGGCGTACGTTTTGCCCTTCCTTACCTATAGCCAGCGAAAGCTGGTTGTCGGGAACGATGACACGGCAAGACTTCCCGTCTTCATTCATAACGACATCAATAACCTCGGAGGGAGCAAGTGCAGAGGCGATATATTCGGTCGGGTCCTCGTTAAATCTGACAATGTCGATTTTTTCGCCGCCAAGCTCACTGACAATTGCGTTGACCCTGCTGCCTTTTGAACCTACACATGCACCGATAGGCTCGACGTCCGGCTCGTTTGATTCAACAGCAATTTTTGTACGGTTTCCTGCCTCGCGGGCAATGCTGCGGATTTCGACGATACCCTCTGCTATCTCGGGAACCTCAAGCTCAAAAAGCCGCTTGACAAGCCCCGGATGGGTTCTTGATATAAGAATCTGCGGCCCGCGGGTGGTTTTTTTGACCTCTATGACATAAACCTTGATGCGCTCACCGTCACGAAGTGACTCACCGGGGATACGCTCACCCTGTGAAAGCATAGCTTCCGTATGCTCAGAGCCGCCTGCCGAACCGATTTGAATAGATACACCACCTGTGCGCTGGTCGACACGTTGCACAACACCTGTGAGGATTTCATGTTCCTTTGAAGTAAACTCATCATAAACAATGTTGCGCTCGGCCTCGCGTATGCCTTGAATGATGACCTGCTTGGCAGCTTGCGCGGCAATCCTGCCAAATTTTGTGGTGTCAACCGGTTCGTTTATAAACTCGCCGGCTTTTATACCCTTTTGAATTTTTTTTGCATCGGTGAGGGAATATTGTGTCTTGGGGTTTTCAACCTCTTTTACAACTTCCTTTTCCATAAACATCTCAACGGATTTTTCTACCGGATCGAGCACAACACGCGCACATTCCGCTTCGGCAGGATAATCCTTTTTTAATGCTGCCAGAAGGGCTTGCTCGATTTTCTCAATCATATAAGATTGCGGAATGCCTTTTTCCTTTTCGATGTCTGCTAAAGCATGAAAAAACTCAGCGTTCATGTCAAATAACTCCTTTTATGGTGCTACATTTTTACTTTATTTTTACTTTTTAATGGTTTGGCAGAAAAAAGAGTGGGAGTGCCCACTCGTCGGAATTGTTTCGCCGAAATACATACTAACATGATTATTCAGTAATTGCAAGCTTTTTTTAACTGTGCAGGTTATGCAGAGGCAGTTTACTATATTTTTTGCGTATGTAGGGCGCGCGAGCCCCGTACTAGCAAAAAATTGTAGTAAACTGCCTATACATTACATAATTACATATAATACTTCCTCGTAATATAAATACACTTCTTCCGGCAATGAATGACATCCATGCATTCGGTTGCCGCCGCTCCGCATCCATGCTCCGCTGCGAAGTGTAATTTATATTACTCAGAAGCATGATATGAAATATCTTGTATAAGAATTGTACCTTTGGTATAATAACGTTCCCTGAAAAAATCCCTTAAAAAACGAAATGGAGAACCGGCATGAGCAAAAAACTGCTAAGACTGTTACAGCCCAACGTGCGGTTCTATATAATGTTGCTCATAGCCTTTGCTGTAGCGACATTTTTCATCGGCGGATATGGAAAAATTCTTGCAGCAATACAAGCAGGAGTAATAATATTCGCTGCGCTATTCCTGCATATTGCATCAAGACGCCGTACAGCAAAACTGGTATCATATCTTGAATCCATCACGGACAGCATGGACCTGACGGTGCGCGACACACCGCTTCCCGTTTTAATGTATAATTCCGAAACCGGCGAGGTAGTCTGGTCAAACGACAGATTTACTGCGATTTCAAACACAACAGAGCCGTTTTTTGGCAGAAACATAACAGACATTCTCCCCGACTTCACATGGGACTGGCTACTTGACGGGAGAAACGAGTGTGAAGAGCCTGTTGCAATAGATGACAAGCTTTATTGGGTGCATGGCAGTGTTGTGCTCTCACAAAAAGAATACGTTGCGATGACCTACTGGATTGATGTAACGGAATACACCCGTATTTGTGAGTTATATATAGACTCGCGGCCGGTGTTGGCGCTGCTTACTCTCGACAATTACGACGAGCTGTTTAAAGGAATGAGTGAAAAGGAAAAATCATTTATGCTCTCGGAAATCGGCGAGAAAATAAACACATGGACAAGAGATAAAGACGGCTATCTTTGCAGATTTGACAGAGACAGATATTTTTTCCTGTTTGAAGAGCGCTTTTTGGACGGCATTTTAAAGGATAACTTCTCGGTGCTCGAGCAGGTGAGCACTTGTATAGGAGCAGGCGGCGTTCAAGCAACACTTAGTATAGGCATAGGAAAAGACGGCTCCTCACCACAGGAAAACTACCGTTTTGCAAGCCTTGGTATAGAAATGGCGCTCAGCCGCGGAGGAAATCAGGCAGTAGTAAGAAACAGATATGGCTTTGAGTTTTTTGGCGGAAGACCGCAAACTATGGAGCGGCGTACAAAGGTCAAAGCGAGGGTCATGGCAAGCGCTTTTGGCGAGCTGCTGAGCGACGCCTCACAGGTTTATATCATGGGGCATATAAATGCAGACTATGACTCGATAGGAGCGGCTATCGGCGTTTGCTGTATTGCCCGCGCCAAAAGAAAGCCTGCACGTATAATTGTCGACCCTATACTCAGTGTCGCCCAGAGAGACTATCTCAACATCATCAGTAATAACCCGGAATATAGCGAGGTCTTTATATCACCTCAAGACGCGATACTCGAGGCGGATAAAAAAACTCTTCTTGTAGTGGTAGATACAAACAGGCCCGACAAAGTCGAGTCACAAACACTGCTGCTCTCTTGCACACGTATAGCAGTAATCGACCATCACCGGCGCGCAGCTGATTATATTGAAAACGCAGTTTTGAATTTCCATGAGCCATACGCATCGTCAAGCTCGGAGCTTGTAACAGAAATGATGCAGTACCTTGTTGACCGTAGCGATATATTACGGATAGAGGCTGAAGCTCTGCTTGCGGGAATAGTACTTGACACAAAAAGCTTTTCTGTAAATACCGGCAGCGGGACATTTGATGCAGCGGCATATCTCAAGCGCATGGGAGCTGATGCATCTGCTGTCAAGCGGCTTTTACAATCAGATTTTATTATAGCGACCGCCCGGTTTAATCTGATGCAAAATGCACAGATATACAAGGAAGGCATAGTCATAGCTGCAGGCACCGCGCAGCACAGTAAGGTTGCAACCGCTCAGGCAGCTGATGAGCTACTTGGGATAAAAGGTGTTAACACCTCGTTTGCAGCGGCAATGGATGGAGACGTTGTATATGTATCGGGGCGGAGCATAGGTGATATTAATGTTCAGGTAATACTGGAAATGCTTGGAGGCGGCGGAAGCCAGGCAACAGCGGGCCTGCAGGTAAAAAACAGAAGCGTTGGAGAGGTTGTCACGGAACTTAAGCAGGCAATCGATGATTATTTGAAGAAAAACAGCCCGTCAAAAAAACGGTAGAATTAAGCGGTAAAAAGAAGCGGTAGGAAAAAACGGTAGAATGAAGCGGTAAAAATAAAACCTGAAAGGAAAAAAGCACAATGAAGGTAATTTTGAGCGAGGATGTCAAAGGAAAAGGTAAAAAAGGCGAGCTTGTTAATGTATCCGACGGTTATGCACGTAACTTTTTACTGCCGAGAAAGCTTGCTGTGCTTGCAACACCTGAAAACATGACAATAATGAACAAGCAGGAAAATGAACGTAAAAAGAAGCTGGAAGCAGACAAGGCTCTGGCAAACGAGCTGGCAGCAAGGCTTGAAAACGTGCTTGTGAAAATAACAGCGCGCTCCGGTGAGGAGGGTGGAAAGCTCTTTGGCTCGATAACATCAAAGGAAATTTCGGAGGAGTTGAAAAAACAGCATGGTGTAGAAATCGAGAAGAACAAAATAGTTCAGGATGAGCCGATAAAATCATATGGCGCATATGAAGTAAAATGCAAATTAGGCTTTGAAATTACCGGAATTATCCACGTGCTTGTAATCGAAAGCTGATTAGAAACATGGTAGAGGGTTTAATATGGATGACTTACTGAGCAAGCAAATACCACATAGTATTCCCGCAGAGCAGGCGGTCTTGGGCTCGATGCTTATAGACGGGCGCGGGGTAGGAGATGTTATTGGTGTAGTGAGACCGGAGGATTTTTACAGCACGGTCAATAAGGGCATTTTTGAAACGATTTTTTCAATGTTTACCCACGACAAGCCTATCGACCCTGTAACTGTTCTCGAAAAAATGCGTGAGGACGGGGTTTATACAGACGACTCACCTGCATATATACGTGACCTGATGATGATAACCCCGACGGCAGCAAATGTTATCGAGTATGCGCATATAGTCAAGGATAAAGCGCTTTTGCGAGGCATAGTTGATGCAGGAAACGATATCACAACGATGGCAATTTCTGGCGAGGGCGGAGCGATGAATATCCTGGAAGCAGCTGAGCAAAAGGTTTACAGACTGCGCTCGGGCAGCAGCCGCGCAGAGCTTGAGGACATTAAAAATATTCTCCCCGATGTCATGGATCAAATAAATGAAGCATCAAAGGCGGGAGTGGGAATCCCCGGCATATCCACCGGCTTTCCGGACCTTGACAGAATCATATTAGGCCTCAACAAATCCGACTTAATCTTAATTGCATCCAGACCCGGTATGGGAAAAACGAGTATTGCGCTTAATATCGCACTCCATGTAGCAATAAAATCGGGAAAAACCGTTGCGATGTTTTCGCTCGAAATGTCCCGCGAGCAGCTTGTTATGCGCCTGCTCTCAGGCTCGTCTTATATAGATGGTAAAAGACTTCAGACAGGCAGGATTAATAAGGACGAGTGGGAACCTTTGGCGGAAGCGGTTTCCATGTTAAACAGTGCAAAGCTGAAAATAAATGACGATGCTTCGCTGACTGTTACAGAGATGAACGCACAGTGCCGCCGTATATCGGACCTGGGACTTGTAGTCATAGACTATATGCAGCTTATGTCGGCTGCAACAAATGACAGAGGTTACAAAGGTGAAAACAGGGTTCAGATAGTCACTGAAATAAGCCGCACAATGAAGGTTATGGCAAAGGAACTCAATGTCCCCGTAATTTGTCTCTCACAGCTAAACCGCGAGAGTGACAAACGTAAGCTCGACGACAGACGCCCTCAGCTCAGCGACCTTCGCGAGTCGGGCTCTATAGAGCAAGACGCGGACATAGTTATGGGACTTTACAGAGACAGTTATTACCCGGGTATAGAAACTGAGTATCCAAAGGATGCAGAGTGTATAGTTCTTAAAAACCGCCGCGGCGAAACCGATACGGTCAAACTTGTATGGGACCCGGAATTTACTACATTTACATCGGCAGACAGATCTTATGGAGAGTAATTTGATAGCAAAAATCTTAGACTATGCAGATGAAAACAAAATGCTGCCGGGTAGGGGAGTTGTGCTGGTCTGTGTCTCGGGTGGAGCTGACTCGATGTGTCTTCTTGAGGTGATGAGACACATATCATATTCGCGGAGGTTTGACATTGTTGCAGCACACTACAACCACTCTTTGCGCGGCGAGGAGTCCGACAGGGATGAAACATTTGTTATGAATGTCTGTGAGGAGCACGGAATACCGTTTTATTCCGACAGAGGCGATGTGCTCGGTATTGCAAAAAAGCAGGGACAGGGTATCGAAGAGACTGCCCGTGACATGCGGTATTCATTTTTTCATGAGCTTGCTGAGAAAATCTTTGCTATCCGCATAGCCACTGCTCACACTATAAATGACAATACGGAGACTATGCTTTTAAATCTTGTACGTGGGACAGGCGCAGGCGGCATGGCGGGGATTCCACCTGTCAGAGGAGACATAATACGGCCGCTTCTTTGTTTATCACGTGATGAGGTTATGGAATTTATCCATGAGCGCAAGCTTCCATATGTGGAGGACTCTACAAACAAGCTGGATATTTATGCGAGAAACAAGCTGCGCCACAATGTAATACCTCTTCTGGAAGAGTTTAACCCGCGTTTTCATGAAGTTGCTTTCTCGGCATCGCAGCTTTTTCGTGCAGACGAGGAGTTTATTGCAGACATTGCCGACCTTTTTGTTCAAGACTGCTGTGTCGGACACACGGCAGATGCCAGAGACCTTGCAGTGTTGCCTTTTTCGGTTTCGTCCCGTGTTATAAGAAAAATTCATGCTAACTCGTCAAAGGACAACTCAACCTTGTCGCACAGCCATGTAACCGATGTGCTGAGTCTTTGTGCAGGAGACAATCCGTCAGCAAGCCTTTCCCTGCCGGGGATGACAGTTTTTAGAGAATATGACAGGGTTATTTTTGATGCAGAGCCAAAGGTTAGCGATATGGAGTTTGCTCCCGTCTACCCAATGGCGGGTGACAGCTTAATTATTCTTGCGCTTGGTCTCAAAATAACTTGCAAAACGGTTACATATGATGATAGTATTAAGAGTACTGCTCCGTCAAATTTGTTTATGTTCAAAAATGTTGACATTTGTGGTAGAATAACCGTCAGACCACGCAAAGAGGGAGACATAATCAAGCTGCGCGGCCAGTGCGGTACAAAAACTCTAAAAAAGCTTTTTATCGAAAAGAAAATCCCTATGCGGAAAAGAGCACTTATTCCTGTCATATGCGACGATTTGGGAGTGCTCGGCATATATGATATAGGAGCCGGTGACAGAGCAATACCGGAGCCGGGAGATTTGACCGTATCGATTAATATTGAAAAGATTTAAGGAGCAATCAATGAACAAAGATGTAGAGAAAATTCTCTTTTCACAAGAGCAGATTTGCGAGCGAATTAAGGAGCTCGGGGCACAAATAACAAAGGACTATGCAGGGAAAAAGCTGGTGCTTTTGGGAGTGCTCAAGGGCTGCTACGTTTTTCTTGCGGATTTGGCACGTAATATAGACCTTGATGTTGAAATCCAGTTTCTGACAGCATCATCATACGGATTTTCATCTGTTTCCTCCGGTAAAGTCAATGTCAACGAGGCTATTGACTTTGAGATTAAAGGAAGAGATATTATGTTAATAGAGGACATACTGGACACAGGTGTGACACTGACAGCGCTTCGTGCAATGGTTTTGAAGCAAAAGCCGGCATCACTTAAAACCTGCACACTGCTTGACAAGCCGGAGCGCCGCGAAATGCAGTTTACAGCTGATTACACAGGCTTTGTATGTCCAAACGAGTTTGTCATCGGCTATGGTCTCGACTTTGGCGAGCGGTATCGCAATCTGCCATATGTCGGCTCACTAAAAAAGGAAATTTACGAATAAAATAACTTAGGAGCATTTTCAGTTGAAAACGAAGAGTAGAAGTCCACGCGAAATATTTTTGTACATTTTTATACTGGTTATTATTCTAACCGCATTTTACCTTATGTACTCACCGGGCGGTCGCGTCAGCAGCACCGTCGATTACTCGGAGCTGCGACGGCTGTTTGTCCATGACATGGTCGAAAGCTTCACTATAAACGAGAACAACAGGGTTGAAGCACAGCTTCGGGAGAATTACGGGAACTCGGGAAGTCCTTATGTTGTGCACGACTTGCGAAGCATAGAGATTTTCTATGCGGATTTTAGCGATACAATCTATGACACACTCAGGCGTGATGCTAACTTTAAGTATGATTACGAGCCGGGGATGCGTATTCCGTGGTGGGTATCGCTCTTGCCATATGTAATTTTAATTGTTGTTTTTATCTTTATTTGGAACTCCATGATGAACCGCTCCGGAATGGGTGGCGACAAAGGTGCTATGCGCTTTGGCAAAGCAAGGACAAAGGTTGCAAGTGATGATAAGAAAAAAACCACCTTTGCCGATGTAGCGGGAGCAGAGGAAGAAAAAGAAGAGCTCGCCGAGATAGTCGACTTTCTCAAGGGCCCGCAAAAATATATTACAATAGGTGCCCGCATTCCAAAGGGTGTGCTCCTTGTAGGGCCTCCCGGAACAGGTAAAACCCTTATAGCAAAAGCTGTTGCAGGCGAGGCGGGTGTTCAGTTTCTGTCGATTTCAGGCTCTGACTTTGTTGAGCTTTATGTCGGTGTTGGCGCTTCGCGTGTCCGTGACTTGTTTGACCAGGCAAAAAAAGCCGCGCCGTCAATTATTTTTATCGACGAGATAGATGCTGTAGGACGCCAGCGCGGAGCGGGGCTCGGCGGCGGACATGATGAGCGCGAGCAGACACTCAACCAGCTGCTTGTTGAGATGGACGGTTTTACAACAAATGAAGGAGTTATTATTATCGCGGCGACAAACCGTGCGGACATTTTAGATAATGCACTGCTTCGCCCGGGGCGCTTTGACCGTCAGGTCTATATCGGAATGCCTGATATCAAAGGCCGTGAGGAAATATTGAAGGTTCACGCACGTGGCAAGATTTTAAGTGAGGATATCTCTCTTGCCGAGATTGCAAAAGGTACAATCGGCTTTACGGGAGCAGACCTTGAAAACCTGCTTAACGAAGCTGCGCTGCTGGCAGCACGTGCCAACAAGCGTTTTATCACAATGCCGGATATTGAAGAAGCGACACTTAAGGTTATGGCAGGACCTGAAAAGAAGAGCCGTGTAGTCACCGAAAAAACCCGAAAGATAACTGCATATCATGAAGCGGGTCATGCTGTGGCGGCACACCATCTCGAGCATGTAGACCCTGTGCATCTTGTTACTATTATCCCGCGCGGTCAGTCCGGCGGTATGACTGTCTTCAGACCACAGGAAGACAAGGCATATACATCACGTAGCGAAATGTTTGAAAAAATTGTTTCAATACTTGGCGGGCGGGTCGCAGAGAAGGTTTTCCTTGATGATATATCAACCGGAGCTTCTGCCGACATCCAAAACGCAAGTGTTATGGCGCGCTCAATGGTTATGAAATATGGCATGAGCGATGCTATAGGACCCATTTCGTTTGATGACAGCAGTCACAGTGTGTTTATCGGCAGGGACTTTTCGCAGACAAAAAGCTACTCGGAAAAAACAGCCGCTGCAATCGACGATGAGGTCAAGGCAATATTTGATGCTGCAAGCCAGATTTGCGAGGAGATTCTGACAGAGCATAAGAATCTTGTTTTGGCAACAGCGGAGTATCTGCTTGAAAACGAGTCTATAAGCGGAGAGGATTTCAAATACTTCTGTGAAAACGGCGGGAAAATGCCGCCAAAGAAGGAAACTCCCGAAAGTGGCGAGCATCCGGACACACCGGTTGAAAGCGCGAGCGAGTTTCCGGAAATTCCGGATTTAGGTAGTTATTTCGGTGGCGGTGACCCCGCCAACGGAGTTAGCGGTGATGGCGGTGATGGCAATGCCAACGGAGTCGGCGGTACCGGCAGGGAAAAATGAAACGAACACTTTTGATTTTAATATCAGCGCTGCTTTTTTGGCAACTTGTCGGGTGCGGAATACCAAATACTGTAACTTCTCCATCCGATGTCAGCGGGAAAACTATCGGTGGCATGGCAGGCACACCATCGGTTCGTTTGGGAGCCGAGCTTGGAAATGCATTATCATACTACTCGGCAGAGCAAATGATGATAGACCTGAAGGCAGGAATACTGGACTGTGTGATTATGGAAAGCACAACAGCAGCAGATCTCGTCTCCGGAACATCCGGTGTCAGAATTTTAATTGAGCCGCTTGTTGAGTACGAACTGCGTATTGCTGTCCCCAAAGAGAATTTAAGGCTACTGCGGGCTGTCGACGCGGCGCTGGAGACGCTTGATAGAAATGGTACACTCAGAGGTCTTTATAATAAATATTTCGTCGGAAGAAATTATACATATACACCGGTTAGTGACCCTGATGAGCACATTGGTGAGCTTACGGTAGCACTGCCGCCGGACTCACCTCCTTTGTCGTTTAAAAATGAAGAGGGCAAGTTTGTAGGTATGGATGTTGAAGTGGCAATTGCTATCGGAGATATCCTTGGTGTAAGAATCGAGCCGCTCGAATATGATGCATGGCAGCTGGCAACTGCTGTTTGGCATGGCAGAGCAGACCTTGCGCTTGGATGGCATCCAAGTGAAGGTGAGGGTATAATCAGTATGTCAGAGCCATATGCAACAGTGAGACAAGTGGTAATTGTAAGAAGATAGTATTGTAAGCGGTGAAATTCCCGGGAAAGAGGAAACGATTATGATTGATGTGAAGCTGTTACTTGAGCAAGGACCCTGCAAAAAAATATCATCGGGAGAAAAGATAGCTTGCCCGGGGCTTGAGGACGGAAAAAAGAGTATGTATATTCTGCTTTCCGGCAGCATAGACATACTTAAAAAAAGTGCAGCGGGGGGAATGCAAAGAGCATCCTCACTTATTGAAGGTGATGTTTTTGGCGGCCGTGAATACTTTACGGCTGTCGATGATTTAACATATGTTGCAAGCAGTAACTGTGTTGTATTTCTTCTGACAGAGGAGTCTTTTAACGATCTGTCATGGTCGCATCCGGAGGTATTGTTCGGGATTATGCAAAGTGCATATATGCCGGCACGTAAACCGGCGGCAGCAGTGGCACAAGCAGCTAAACCGGCGGCAGCAGCGGCAAAGCCGCAACCTGCAGCGGGAGCGGCAGCAGCACCGGCAGCAGCAGCGGCTGGCGCATCGGATACCGCAGTGTCTTTGCAAGCAAAGCCACAGGACAAAACAAGAGCAGATGCTCAGGCAAGAGTGCGGGCAGCAGCTGCAGCGGCATCGGGAGCACCGCAGGCTGTAAAAGGAAGTATTTTCCCGGAGGGGCATAAGTTTTATACAGGCATTGAGGTTTCCATAGATGAAAAGCTTGTATTCCCCAAGGATTACAATTGCCCGTTTTGCAAAAAGCCGTTTAAGGATTACAGAGTGTTCAGGTCAAAGCTCTATGAGAGCCAACCTATGCGATATGATTTACGTAAGTATTTTACTAATTTCATTACAGAATGGTACGACATCCTCACTTGTCACAGCTGCCTTTTCAGCACATTTCACACATATTTCACCGATCCCAAGCCTATCAAAAAAGCAGGCATTGAAAACGAGCTGAATGCTGCGCGTGCCGAGGTCCATATCGATTTTACAGCACAGCGCGATATAAACTACGTTTTTACGGCACACTATCTTGCGATGCTTTGCGCCGAGGGCTATCCGTCAATGAGCAAGCAGATTTGCGCTAAGCTTTGGGGCAATCTGAGCTGGCTTTATGAAGATGTCAAGGACGAGGAAATGGAGAAATTTGCTGCCACAAAAGCGGCAGAGGTATATGAGCAGGTTTATACAGAGAGCCGCTTGACTCCTGTTCAAGAGCAAATAACCTGTTTGTCGATAGCCGGCATGCAGCACCGCGCAGGTATAGACAGTAATCTTAAAAAATTCCTGTTTACCGCAAAAACCCATAAAACGGGAGACAGGCTATATGCCAAACTCGCAGAAGACTTTATGTATGAGCTGAAGATTGATGAAAACTAAAACGGTATTTTATTGCACAGATTGCGGCAATGAGTATCCAAAATGGAGTGGTCAGTGCGCTGCTTGCAATGCCTGGAACACAATAGTTGAGCAGCCTGCAAGCTTTAAGCTTCCTGCCTCCAAAGCCGGAAAAGCAGGCTCGAAGTCATCTAAGGGTACGGTGCCAAGGAGCACTCCGCAAGAGCTTTGCGGCTTGGACGTTTCTGGTGAGATGCGCTTTTCCACAGGCTTTACAGAGCTTGACAGAGTTCTCGGCGGCGGAGCGGTGACAGGCTCACTCGTTTTGGTCGGCGGCTCACCGGGAATAGGCAAATCCACCTTGCTTCTGCAGATTTCGGGACTTGCAAAAAGTCTTAAGACCCTATATGTTTCGGGAGAGGAATCCGAAAAACAGATAAAAATGCGTGCCGAACGCCTTGGTGTTAAAGGCGGCGGTATTTTTGTGCTTGCAGAGACAGAGATTTCCGAGATTTTATCAGCTACCGAAGAGCTTGGACCTGATATTATTATCATTGATTCCATTCAAACCTTATATAACCCGGAAATGACAACAGCGCCGGGCAGTGTCGGGCAGGTTAAGGACTGTACGATGTCACTGCTCAGGCTTTCAAAAGATACGGGTGTTACGGTATTTCTTGTCGGGCATGTAAACAAGGAAGGCGCTATCGCAGGCCCGAAGGTTTTAGAGCATATGGTCGACTGCGTGCTTTATTTTGAAGGTGAGCGGTCGATGAATTACAGAATTTTGCGCGCGGCAAAAAACCGTTACGGCTCCACAAATGAGATAGGCGTTTTTGAAATGCAGGACACGGGGCTGGCACAGGTTTTAAACCCGTCGGAGATGCTGCTTTCGGGCAGGCCGCCGGGCACACCGGGCACTTGTGTTACATGTGTTATTGAAGGAACACGTCCGATACTCGCCGAGATACAAGCCCTTGTAACTCCCAGCAGCGCAAATATGCCACGCAGAAACGCAAATGGTGTCGAATATAACAGAGCAATGATGCTGCTAGCTGTGCTGCAGCAGCGCGGAGGTCTGCGGGTCGGCGGTTGCGATGCGTATATAAATGTCATCGGAGGGCTCAGTATAGACGATCCCGGTGCCGATATTGCCACAATTTTAGCTCTTGCCTCCGCCTATAAGGATAAGCCTGTCAGGGCAGAGCTGGCAGTTTTTGGAGAGATTGGTCTTACAGGTGAGCTTCGTCAGGTGTCGCAAATCGGTCTGCGGCTTTCAGAGATAGCGCGCATGGGCTTTACTGCTTGTCTTATGCCGCAAAAAGCAAAAGGGAAGTTTCAGGTTCCAAGCGGTTTGGAGCTTATCCATGTGAAAAATATCAGCCAGGCGATTGACTTGGCTCTTGTGTAGAAAAATTCTACAAACTTATTAAGATTTTCACACTCTTTTAGCGATATGCAGAAAATGCGAAATTTTACTGGCATAGCGCATTTTTTTATGTTATGATTAACGTCCTATGAGTAAGAAAATCAAAGTACCTTTAATTGTGCTGATTTTAACTGCGGTTGTATTTGCGACAGGCTGTCTTCGTATCTCTGCAGACGACTTATACAGCCTTCCGGAGGTCTCTGAGGAGTATCTCAGATTGCAGGCTCATATTAACATCATTCTTTCACAAGGAGCCGAGTATGCAGCGCCGGCAAGAGGTCCGAACAGGCAGGCTATTCAGCTCATGGACATAAACGGCACAGGTTCTAATGAGGTCATAGCATTTTTTTCTGTCCCCGGCGAGAGCACTTTGAGAATCTATATTTTCGAGCTTCTTGGCGACGATTATGTTATGGCGGACATTATTGAAGGTATCGGCACTGATATCGACATTGTCAGGTTTATAGATATGGACGGCGACGGGGTTTTGGAGCTGGTTATAGGCTGGCAGATGGGCTCTACGCTAAAATACATGTCGATTTATTCCTTAGCAGGCTTTCAAAACAGACTGCTTGTAAGTGGTGAGGAATATACTGAGATTACAACTCTCGGCGCGCAAAGCGGCGGTGAAGATATAATTGTTCTCAGGCTTCCCACTCAAGAAGCAGGCGGCCCTGTCGCAAAAGCAATTTCTCTTATGCCTGACGGCGAAATTGTCACACAGGAAGCAAGATTATCAGCAGGAATCGAGTCAATATCCAGAATATTGACAGGAAGATTGTCGGACAATGTCCCTGCGGTTTTTGTCGAGAGTGAAGGCAGATTTCTGGGCGGAAGCCTTGTGACGGACGTACTAACACGCATAGGCTCTGATTTTGCAAACGTTTCACTGCACTCCTCTTCCGGAGTCAGCGATGAGACGGTCAGGCACAGAATGTACAGCGCGGAGGTCAATAACGACGGGATTATCAAAATTCCGGAGCTCCGGCGCCTTATAGCACAGTCCGAAACAGAGTATTTTGCCATAGATTGGTATACATATAACAGCTCCGGCGATAGAAATCTCGCTATCACAACATATCACAACAGCTTTGATGAGTGGTATTTGATACTGCCGCCTGAGTGGCGGGGCAAGGTTTCTGTCCGCAGAGAGGACTCTGTGCCCGGAGAGAGGACAATTGTGTTTTCGTATTTTGATGCTTTTGAGGGATATTACGAGGATTTCCTCAAGATATTAAGGCTCTCGGGAGACAATCTTGAACAAAGAGCCAACCTTGCAGGCAGAGTTATGCTGACCTTACACGGGACCTCGGCATATGCATTTGAGCTTTTGGCAGAGCAAGACAGCTTTGGACTACCATTTAACGAGACATTAATCAGAGATAACTTCAGACTTATGCATACGGAATGGCAGTTAGGTAATTAGCGGAAGGAGTATTTGGATAGTGAAGAAAATTTTGGTACTTGAGGATGAAACGAGTATACGCAGCTTTGTGGTGATTAATCTCAGCCGTGCAGGCTATGAGGTTATTGAAGCCGGTACGGGAGCGGAGGCTTTTGAGCAGCTTAAGCTTCATCCGGATATAAAGGTTGCAATTCTTGACATTATGCTGCCGGATACGGACGGATTTGAAGTGTGCCGCAAGATACGCACCGCCGACCCGCATATCGGTATTATTATGCTCACAGCGCGGACACAGGAAATGGACAAGGTTACAGGTCTTATGACAGGCGCTGATGACTATGTCACTAAGCCCTTTTCACCTGCCGAGCTCACAGCCCGTATAGATGCACTGTTTAGAAGAACAGGCGCAGCAGGAGGTCAGGAGTCGGGAGAGATTGTACAAGGACCTTTCCGCCTCAACACAAGAAACAGAACTCTGGAAAAAGACGGAAACCGTATAAAGCTTACTCAGGTCGAGTATTCCATTATGAAAATGTTTATGGATAACCCGGCAAAAGCACTTTCACGCGAGGATATCCTTAATACAGTCTGGGGTCGCGATTATTTTGGCGAGCTTAAAATTGCTGACGTTAACATCCGCAGACTGCGTATTAAAATAGAAGACGACCCCACAAATCCGACATATATCACGACCGTTTGGGGATTTGGATATAAATGGGGGCTGTAGATTTTGGCAAATATTTTAGAGAATGTAAAGAAGGGGCTGCGCAGGCGGTGGCTTAGAAGTACTGTTATTGTAGCACTTCTGGGTGTTGTTTTTGTTATCGCCATGTTCTCTATTTTTATTTACAGCTATTATTTTGCGGCTGTCCGCACGGGTCTTGAAGCAAAAGCGCGCACTGCGACAGATTTTTTTGCCAACTACGTCGCGAGGTCCTATGACAGCTACTACGAGAGCGCTTTTCGTTATGCCGAGACTTTTCGCGAGGCAGACCGTATAGAGCTGCAGTTTCTTAACAGAGACGGTAGTGTTATGATATCATCGTCCGGTTTTACCTCGGGCACATCACCGGATTCCCCTGATATCCAGCAAGCCTTGGAAACAGGGCGTATTTCGTCGTGGGTGGGCAGACGTGCCTCGACCGGCGAGCGGATTATGGCTGTTTCGGCGCCGCTTGTATATGCTGATGTTGAAGTCATTGGAATAATGCGCTATGTGACAAGCCTTCGGACTGTTGACCGTCAGGTATTTTTAAATATTCTGATTGTTGTTGCCGTCGGTCTTGTGGTTTTGGCGATTGTTCTGATAATAAACATGGTTTTTATCCGTTTTGTTATAACTCCGGTTAGTGAAATAACAAAAATGGCAAAGCGGATTGCCGAAGGAAGCTACGGAATCCAAATAAATGACGATTATCCCGATGAAATCGGCGACATGGTTGGCTCAATTAATGAAATGTCGCTAAAAATCGCTCAGACAGAGAAGATTCAGTCCGAGTTTATATCATCTATATCGCACGAGCTTCGAACACCTCTGACAGCTATAACAGGCTGGGGTGAAACTCTTATATATACGGAAGGTCTTGATAGAGAGGCAAAAAGAGGGATAGATATTATTTTAAAGGAAGCGCGCCGTCTTACTAAAATGGTTGAAGAAATGCTTGAATTTACACGCATAGAGGATGGCAGATTTACACTCAGCATTGAACAGATTGACATATCCGCAGAGCTTGAGGATGCTATATTTGCGTTTCGTGAGATACTGCATCAAGATGAGATTTCCTTTGATTATCATAACAATACCTATGAAATACCGCTTATTTCAGGCGATCCTAACAGACTAAAGCAGGTATTTTTCAATATTTTTGACAATGCTCTTAAATACGGACGCGAAGGAAAGCGCGTTGAGGTCTATATCGGGGTCGTAGAGGAGCAAATAGTTATAACTATCAGAGATTATGGTCCCGGAGTTGCTCAAGACGAGCTTCCGAACCTCAAAATGAAGTTTTATAAGGGAAGTAACTCAAAAGAGCGCGGAAGTGGCATCGGTCTAGCTGTTTGTGAGGAGATTATTAAGTATCATGGCGGCAGATTAGACCTCGCAAATGCTTATGGCGGGGGTTTTGCAGTGACAATCACATTACCCACAATTGGCACAAGTGCTGATAACACTTCGATGTAATAATAACATTAGTAAATAATAAGTGAGTTAGAGATGGCATCAAGTAAGGAATCAAGTAAGAATAAAAGTAAGGGGGCCGACAAGGGGTTTAGAACATCAATTGGCGGTCAGGCACTTATTGAAGGTATAATGATGCGAGGCCCGTCAAAGTATTCTGTCGTAGTAAGGAGCAAAGACGAGCTTGTAGAAAAGACTGAGGATTACCGTCCTTTAAAAGAAAAAATTAAGATATTCGGTTTTCCGTTTATCAGAGGTGTGGTTAACTTCGGAGGCTCTATGGCTCTTGGTGTCCGCTCAATAATGTTCTCTGCAGATCAAATGCCTGAGGAGGAGCAGGAGGAAACTTCAAAGTTTGACCGCTGGGTTGAAAGGAAGCTGGGAAGTGAAACAGCAGAAAAAATAATCATTACCATAGGTGTTGTGCTGGGTGTCGGACTGTCTGTGGGACTGTTTATGTTACTGCCTACATTTCTTGCAGGGTTTGCTGCAATGTATGTAGAAAACGTGGTACTTAGGAACTTAATTGAAGGTGCGCTGCGCATAACAATATTCCTTACATACCTCTGGGCGACATCAAAGATAAAATATATTAAGCGGGTATGGGCATATCACGGAGCAGAGCACAAGGCGATATTTTGTTATGAAAAAGAACTCCCGCTCACAGTCGAAAATGTCCGTCAGCAATCATCCTTACATCCGCGCTGCGGAACAAGCTTTATGTTTATAGTTATGATTGTCAGCATATTAGTGTTTTCTTTCACGTCTTGGAATAACTTACTTATTAGATTTGCTCTTCGGATTGCACTTTTGCCCGTGGTTGTTTCCATCAGCTATGAGATAATAAAACTGGCAGGAAGGTATGACAATTTCCTTACTGCAATATTATCAGCTCCGGGTAAGGCGCTGCAGAGAATTACAACAAAAGAACCTGATGATGAGATGATAGAAGTGGCAATAAAAGCACTTTCAAACGTTATTCCTCCTGAAGAGGAGAAAAGAGAAGCAACCTGGTAGTTTAAATCTTCGACTGAGCAGCTTAAAAACTCAAGATGGAAGGGTGAGTAAGAATAGAAACTTATAATGATATATATTTAAGAGTGAGAAAAAGCTTGAAGGCTGCAGGTATTGACGGCTCTGAGTTTGAAGCAAAGCTTTTGGTTGCAAGCTCTGCAGGGAGGTCAAGAGAAGAAATCCTTGCAATGGGTAAGATTTACGCATCAGATTTGGAGATTAAGCAAAAAATTGAGGAAAGCCTGGAAAGACGCCTGAAGGGAGAGCCGCTTGCATATATTCTCGGCGAGTGGGAGTTTTACGGACTTCCGATAAAGGTTAATAAGCATGTGCTCATACCGAGGGCGGATACGGAGCTTCTGGCAGAGGAGACAATTAAGCTTCTGGGCAGAAAGGTCTGGCAGACAAGGGTACTCGACCTGTGTGCAGGCAGCGGATGTATAGGACTTGCAATAGCCGCAAAGGTTCAAGGAAGCCGTATAGTACTAGCTGATATTTCAGAGGATGCACTTAGTGTATGCAGGCAAAATATGCTCGAGAGTAATTTGAGCAAGCATATCACAGCTATTGAAGCGGATGTGTTAAAGCCGCCACCCTCGCTGCTTGGAGCTTTTGATGTAATAGTTAGTAACCCTCCATACATTCCGACAGCAGACATCGCTACACTCGACCCGTCTGTAAGAGAGTTTGAGCCTAGAGTAGCACTTGACGGAGGAGAGGAAGGGCTGGACTTTATAGCATCAATAGCCGAAAAGTGGAAAAAGCTGCTAAAGCCGGGTGGGAATCTTGCTTTAGAGTGCGGAGTCGGACAAGCTGATGCTGTGCGGTACATAATGAAGCAAAACGCGTTTAGTGATATTAAGGTGTTTAAGGATACACAAGGGATCGAGAGGGTTCTGATTGGTAAGATATAATCCCCGTGTCTTACTCACTAAATAAAAATAAAACATCATTTTTTAAGGGAGGACATATATAATGGCAGAGAAGAAGAAGTACATACCTGCGATACCGGCAGGGGATAAGAAAAAGGCGCTGGAGACTGCGCTCTCGCAGATAGAGAAGAGTCATGGAAAGGGCTCTATCATGCGGCTTGGAGAAAGGCACGAAATAAATGTTGATGCGATATCTACGGGATCTATATCACTGGATTTCGCGCTTGGTATCGGCGGTGTGCCGCGAGGAAGGATTATTGAAATTTACGGTCCTGAATCTTCGGGAAAAACGACTTTGGCACTACATATCATTGCAGAGGCTCAGAAAAATGGCGGAGAAGCAGCCTTTATCGATGCCGAGCACGCACTTGAGCCTGCTTATGCAAGAGCTCTCGGTGTTGATATTGAGAATTTGCTGATTTCGCAGCCTGATATGGGTGACGATGCGCTGGCAATTACCGAGGTTCTTGTACGTTCGGGAGCTGTGGATGTTGTGGTGGTCGACTCTGTCGCCGCTCTTGTTCCGCGCAGTGAGGTTGAAGGTGAGATCGGTGATGCCAGTGTCGGTGTTGTGGCAAGGCTTATGTCGCAAGCTCTTCGTAAGCTTGCAGGCTCAATTTCCAAGACAAACTGTGTAGTTATATTTATTAATCAGTTGAGGGAGAAAATCGGTGTTACTTACGGAAATCCTGAAACAACTCCCGGCGGCCGTGCGCTTAAGTATTTTTCAAGTGTCCGTATTGATGTGCGCAGATCGGAGTATATTAAGTCCGGAGCTGAGCATGTCGGCAACCGCACCCGTGCAAAGGTAGTAAAAAACAAGGTTGCTCCTCCTTTCCGCGAGGGTGAGTTTGATATTATGTTTGGTGAGGGTATCTCAAAAATTGGCGAGCTTGTTGACCTTGGTGTTAAGCTTGAGCTGATTGAAAAGGCGGGTGCCTGGTATACCTTTGGTGAGCTGCGGTTCCAGGGGCGAGACAATGTCAAGGATTATCTCAAGGAGAATCCGGATATTGCCGATGAGCTTGAGGCTAGCATCAGGCGTGATAATTCCAAGCTGATGTCACCGCAGGAGAAGGCTGCAGCTAAAGCTGCCGGCCGCGCTGTGGACATCGATGCCGACGACTTTGAAGAATAGGTACAAGGGTAGGTACAGGGGGACGGTTCTACTGTACCACTTTTTCCAAAAAGCGGTACAGTAGAACCGTCCCCCTGTACCTACCCTGTCCCATTTTGTGTGAAAAATAAATAAACTCAGAGGTAATCTTATTGTCTGATATCGAAAGTACAAATCTGGAAAAAACAAAAAAGAGAGCGCTTAAGATTCTCGGAAATCGTAACTTTTCCGAGCAGGAGATGTATAAGAGGCTGACCGCTAAAGGTGAAGAGCCTGATAACAGTGCCAAAACCGTTTCGTGGCTGGTTAGCCTCGGTTATATTAATGACTCAAATTATGCTGCTCTCATCGTAAACCATTACGCCACAAGGGGTTATGGAGAAGCGCGCATCAAGGATGAGCTTTATAAGCGCGGTATTCCCCGCGATTTGTGGGATGATTGTCTCGCTAATATAGAAATTAGTGATTTTAACATTAGCGACCCTGCAGTGGAATATTTACAGAAAAAACTACGGGGAAGTGACGATAAGGACGACCTTCGACGTGCCAAGGAATCATTGGTACGTCGAGGTTTTAGCTATAATGATGCAGCATCAGCAATCAAAAGGTACCTAGAAGAGGAATAACAGTTATGTCGAAAAGAGTCGGTTTTATATCGCTAGGGTGCGCTAAAAACCTTGTAAATACTGAGCAAATGATGTATTTGCTTAGTCAGAAGGGTTATGAGATTACAGGTGAAACACACGATGTTGATGTTGTTGTTATAAACACCTGCAGTTTTATAGAAAGCGCCAGAACCGAAGCTATAGACACAATTTTGGAAATTGCCGAGCAGAAAGCAAAGGGAGCTGTCGGCAAAATCGTTGTTGCAGGATGCCTGCCGCAGCGCTATAAGGATGAAATATTAGTGCAGCTGCCGGAGATTGATACTGTTCTTGGCACTGGCAGCTTCGACGACATCGTTGAGGTTATTGAAGAGGGACAGGGGGAAGAGGGACAGGGGGACGGTTCTACTGTACCCTTTTCGGAGAAAAAGGGTACAGTAGAACCGTCCCCCTGTCCCTCCCCCTGTCCCTCTTTTTTCAAGCCGATTGATGCTCCCGTTAGTGAAACGGGGCGGATAATTACAACGTCTCCGCTCTGGGCATATATAAAAATCGCTGAGGGGTGCGACAACCGCTGTGCTTATTGCTGTATTCCTGACATCAGAGGTCCGTTTCGCAGTCGCAGGCTCGAAAATATAGTTAATGAAGCACAGGAGTTAGTGAATAGAGGTACCAAGGAGCTAATTCTTGTCGCTCAGGATGTGACAAGATACGGATTTGATTTATACGGAAAACATGCACTGCCGGAGCTTTTGCGCGAGCTTGGGAGGATTGAAAATCTTGTGTGGATCCGCCTGATGTATCTTTATCCGGATGCAATAAATGACGAGCTTATTGACGAAATCGTAAATAATGATAAAATAGTCAGATACCTTGATATTCCGATTCAACATATCAGTGATAAAATTCTGAGGAATATGAACCGCAGGGGCACAGGCTCGGATATTAAAAGGCTGTTTAAGAAGCTCAGAGCGAAAATCCCGGGGCTTGTGCTGAGAACAAGTGTTATAGCGGGGCTGCCGGGCGAAGGCGAAGAGGAGTTTGAGGAGCTTTTTAACTTCCTCAGAGAGGCAAAAATCGAGAGAGCGGGAGTGTTTACATACTCACCCGAGGAAGGCACACCTGCAGCACTAATGCCGAGGCCGGATAAGAAGACGGCAAAAAAGCGTGCAAGGGCAATAGAAAAACTGCAATCGCAAATCATGGAAGAATTTGAAAAAAGCAGGAACGCAGCCACCGGGACCGCAACCGGCATGACCAAGGACGGGAAAAGAGGTACAGTGGATGCCTCGCTCGCGAGGCAATGGAACCAGTCCCCCTGTCCCACTTTTATTGAGGGGCGCAGTTATGCAGAGGCACCGGAGATAGATGGAGTTATTTTATGAATACTGCTAACAAATTAACAATGTCGAGAGTGTTGCTCATACCTGTTTTTATTGTGTTATTGCATATTGACTTTAAGGTAAATATATTTATAACCAATATTTCGATAGCTCTTTTGGTGTTTATAGCAGCTGCAATTACAGATTTGGCCGACGGAGCTGTTGCCCGTAAACGCAATCAGATTACCGATTTCGGCAAGTTTATGGACCCGCTGGCAGACAAAATCTTAACCTTTGCAGCTCTTTTGTGGTTTATTGAAGTTGAGCTTATACCCGCCTGGCTTGTTCTTGTTGTTATTATACGTGAGTTTATGGTAACAGGCATCAGGCTTGTCGCCGCGGCAAAAAATACAGTTATAGCCGCGTCTATATACGGCAAAATAAAAACAGGAGTCACAGTTGGCTGCATTATTACAATGTTTGTGCTTTACATGAATATACCTCTGGGAGAGTGGATACCTATACCTTGGGAGCAGATAACATATTGGATGATTAGACTGTGCTGGGTGCTAATAGGCACAGTAACAGTAATTTCGGGCATTGTCTATCTTGTTGACAACAGAGAAATCATGAAAATGGACAAGTAACCCGGCAACACCGCACCTAAAAGGAGCTACATGCCAAATGAAGAGAAAAGCAGGCAACTTCATACTTTTCATTGCGAAGGCAATGCTTGTTTTTGTGATTTTGGCGATGTTTTTTATCGGCCAGACCTATTATTACGAGCAGACACTCTACTACTTTTGGGGAAACAACATCATCATCCTGCTATACATCGCAATACTGTACCTGATCAGCAGAATCTATAACGGCTTTAGCCACGGCACGGCAAGCATACAGGAAATCATCATATCATGGATACTGTGCCTTATTGTCGTTAACGTCTTTATGTACTTTACACTCAGCCTGCTGGTGACATTTATGCTGCCACTCCGAGGCTTTATCTTTATTTTGGTCGCCCAAACAGCCTTTGTAGTTCCAATGTCACTCGTAATAAACATGCTCTATTACAGCATAAACCCGGCACTGAGTACAATAATCATCTACGGGGACATCGAAAAACTCCAGATATACCGCAAAATGATAGCAAAACAACGAAAAAGATTCAGAGTTATGGGTGTAATATCACAGCACGAGCACGTTGGCCCCATACTTGATGCAATAAACAAGGTCAAATCGGTCTTTTTCCTCGATGTGGAGGAAGCAAAGCTCGAGGGCCTGCTCGAATACTGCTACCTAAACGACAAGCACACACATGTAGTTCCGTCATTTTCGAGGATTTTATACAATGCTGCCGGCACAATATGGCTGTCAAATTCCCCTGTATTTTCGTTAAAAAAACCGCCACCTGACATTTCGGCGCAAATGACAAAAAGACTGATGGACATAGTGCTTTCGCTCGCGGGGATAATCCTGACAAGCCCTATAATGATTATAATCGCACTGTCCGTTAGGCTCTACGACAAGCACCCGGCAATATACAAACAGACCAGAGTCACAAGAGGCGGCAGACTTTTTACACTATTTAAGTTCCGCAGCATGAAACCCGATGCCGAGGACGACGGAGTCCCGCGCCTGACAGCAAAGGATGACGAGCGCATTACACCTGTGGGCCACTTCATCAGACGCACAAGGCTCGACGAGTTGCCGCAGCTCTTTAACGTCCTGTCGGGATCAATGTCAATCGTCGGGCCGCGCCCCGAAAGACCCGAGATAGCCAAGCAATATGAGGAGCAATACCCGAACTTCATATTTCGCACAAAAGTCAAAGCGGGTATAACGGGCTTCGCCCAAATCTTCGGCCGCTACAACACCCCGCCCGAGGACAAGCTGTTTTTGGATATCATGTACATCGAGACATTTTCTATACTGCAGGACCTGAAGCTAATGCTTCAAACGGTTAGGGTGCTGTTTCAAAGTGACAGCACGCAGGGAGTTGAGGATGACTCCACAACAGCATTGAAGTAACGGCAGGTAGTGGTATATGGTGAAATTTTCGCTCCTGATGTGTGTATATGAAAAGGAAAACCCGCAGCACTTGAAAGAGTGCTTAAAAAGCATTGAAGCGCTGAGCATCAAGCCCGATGAGTTTGTGATAGTCAAAGACGGCCCTCTAACCGACGACCTCGAAGCAATCCTCGAAATGGAAAAGGGACAGGGGGAAATGGGACCGTCCCCCTGTCCCTTTTTTAATATAATCGCGCTGCCGGAGAATGTGACGTCGGGACCTGCAAGAGCGGCAGGGCTAGAGGCTGCTTCAAACGAGTGGGTTGCTATTATAGACAGCGACGACATTTGCCGCCCGGACAGATTCGAAAAGCAGCTGAAAATGATAGAGCAAAACCCAAAGCTCGGCCTCATAGGCGGCCAAATAGCGGAATTTATCGACGACCCAAATAAACACATTGCAACAAGAACTGTGCCACAGGAGCACGACAAGATAGTCAAATATGCCAAAACACGAAGCCCGTTTAACCAGATGACCGTAATGGTCAAAAAAAGCGAAGTGCAAAAAGCAGGGAGCTACAGGCTCTTCCCTCTCTTTGAAGACTACGACCTGTGGACTCGCATGATAAAAAATGGTACAATATGCGCCAACCACCCCGATGTGCTTGTAGATGCACGAGTCGGCAGCGGCATGTACAAGCGGAGACGTGGCGTAAAATACATACGCTCAGAGTGGAAAATGCAAAAACAACTAAAAAAACTCGGCTTTATAGGACTCTGCGGATTTCTAAAAAACGTTTTACTCCGCATTCCTGTCAGACTCCTGCCGGGGAAGCTGCTTGCCGGTGTTTACAGAGGATTTGCAAGATGATTTCAATACTAATGGCGACTTTTAACGGCGAGAAATTTATCGCCGAGCAGATAGACTCCGTGCTAAATCAGTCAGTAAAGGAATTTAAGCTGATTATCCGCGACGATGCTTCAACTGACAATACATTTACTATCGCTAAAACCTACGCAAAGAAGCACCCCGACAAAATAACCGCCATACAAAATAAAAAAAACTCAGGCAGTTCAAAATATAATTTTATCGGCATGATGACAGAAATAAAGGACGAGTATATAATGCTATGCGACCAGGACGACGTGTGGCTGCCGGACAAAATAGAAAAAACACTGGCAAAAATAACCGAACTGGAGCAAAAGCACGGCAAAGACACACCGCTGCTTGTACACACAGACCTAACGGTTGTTGACGCGAATTTGAATGTAGTTTCAAAATCCTTTAAAAAAGCAATGAATGCCAATTATAAAAAAACAAAGCTCCGCAACCAGGTAATCCAAAACACACTGACGGGCTGCACTGCAATGTATAACCGCGCACTTGCGATGCTTTTGGACACCACACCGGGATATATGATAATGCATGACTGGTGGCTAATTCTGACCGCAGCGGCTTTTGGCAAAATTAAAGCCATAGACGGACAAACAGTTTTATACCGCCAGCACACAGAAAACGAGATTGGCGCCAAGGATGTGCGCACAGTGCGCTACAAGCTCGACAGGGTGCGGCATTCAAATGATGTAAGGGAAGCAATAAACATCACCTACAAGCAGGCAAAGAGCTTTTTAGAGATTTATAGCGACAGACTATCAGAGCCGCAGCGGCATTTACTCACACTATATGCAGACATTCCGAATCATAATAAGATAGTCAGAATTTATAGGATATTTCGCCTTGGCACGCACAAAAACGGCTTTTCCAGACGTGTTGCACACTTAATGTATATATAATCTACTTAAAAGGAGCGATTATGAAGGGTATAATTCTTGCCGGAGGTGCCGGAACGCGGCTCTATCCGCTCACACAAGTAACAAGCAAGCAGCTTTTGACTGTTTATGATAAGCCGATGATTTTTTATCCGCTGTCAACACTTATGCTTGCAGGAATTCGTGACATTCTCATAATATCGACACCGGAAGATCTGCCAAACTTCTCGCGTCTTCTTGGTGACGGGTCAAATCTCGGGATTAACCTGTCATATAAAGTGCAGCCTTCACCTGACGGTCTGGCTCAGGCATTTATCCTCGGGCGCGAACACATCGGCTCGGACAGCTGCGCTATGATTCTTGGTGATAATCTCTTTTATGGCAACGGCTTTTCAAGCATGCTACAGGCAGCGGCGGCAAAGCCGAGTGGCGCTACCGTTTTCGGCTACTATGTGGACGACCCTGAACGCTTTGGTGTGGTTGAGTTTGACCGTAGCGGAAAAGCTGTCAGCATTGAGGAAAAACCAAGTGAGCCAAAGTCAAATTATGCCGTCACGGGTCTTTATTTTTACGATAATAAATGTGTGGATTTTGCCGAGAGCCTAAAACCAAGTGCGCGCGGTGAGCTTGAAATTACTGACCTCAACCGTGTTTATATGGAGCGGGGTGAGCTTGAGGTGCGACTGCTCGGGCGCGGCTTTGCATGGCTTGACACGGGGACTGTTGACTCGCTGATGGACGCTTCAAACTACATCATGGCTGTCGAAAAACGCCAGGGAATAAAAATTTCGGCGATAGAAGAGGTTTCGTACAGGATGGGCAATATCGACGAGCGGCAGCTTGAAAAGCTTTCTGTGAGCTATGGAAAATCACCTTATGGAGAGTATTTGAGGAAAGTTTTGGGTGGCAGGATTAAATAATACAGCGCGGGAGAGAATAGGTAAGTATGACAGTTACAGAAACAAAACTAAAAGGAGTCCTGATTATTGAGCCGCAGGTGTTTGGCGACACCAGAGGATGGTTTATGGAGACATACAGTAGGCGGAAAACTCCGCAGATTGAATGTGAGTTTGTCCAGGACAATCAATCTTTCTCGGCACAAAAAGGCACAATACGCGGGATACACTATCAGAAACCACCGATGGATCAAGCTAAGCTAATCCGTTGCACAAGAGGATCTCTGATGGATTTTGCGGTCGACCTGCGCCCCGGAAGCCCGACCTTTAAGCAGTGGGTATCGGTAGAGCTTTCGGAGGAAAATAAGAAGCAGATATTTATTCCCAGAGGATTTGGACATGGATTTGTGTCTCTGACAGAAAATGTGGAGATTCAGTATAAGGCAGATAATTATTACAGCGCAGAGCATGATGCCGCAGTGCTTTGGTCGGACCCGGATATCGGGATAGAGTGGGGCATTGACAATCCTATCATATCGGAAAAGGACGCAGCAGCTCCGCTATTAAAGGATATTAGAGGAAGTTGACTATGCACATAGTTAACTGCCGATAATAAAAAGAAAAGCTAAGAGGGTATAAGAATGAAGATTTTAATAACCGGAGGAGCGGGGTTTATCGGCGGGAACCATGTGCATTATGTGCTTGAAAAATACCCGCAGGACACTGTTATTTGCGTTGACAAGCTTACGTATGCAGGCAATATGGAGACTTTAGTGCCTGTAATGGATAATAAAAACTTTCACTTTGAGAAGGCGGACATAGCGGATAAGGCTGCAATCAGGGAGGTTTTTGAGAAGCATAAACCCGACTGCGTTATAAACTATGCAGCAGAGAGCCATGTGGACAGAAGCATTGAAAATCCGGGAGTGTTTCTGACGACAAACATCTTGGGGACGCAGGTGCTCCTTGATGCTTCGCGAGAGTTTAACATATCGAGATATCACCAGGTTTCGACCGATGAGGTTTATGGGGACCTGCCGCTTGACAGACCTGACTTGTTTTTTACCGAGCAGACACCCATACACACATCGAGCCCCTACTCGGCTTCAAAAGCCGGAGCAGACCTTTTGTGTCTTGCATATGCGCGCACATATAAAATGCCGATTACAATATCAAGGTGCAGCAATAACTACGGACCGTATCATTTCCCGGAGAAGCTTATTCCGCTTATGATAATAAACGCAATGCAGGATAAGCCGCTGCCTGTTTATGGCAAAGGAGAGAATGTACGCGACTGGCTGTTTGTTACGGATCATTGCCGCGCAGTCGACCTCATTTTACGCAAGGGTACCATCGGAGAGGTTTACAATATCGGCGGGCACAATGAAAGAGCAAACATAGACGTTGTAAAAGCGATACTAAAAGAGCTTGGAAAGCCGGAAACACTGATAAATTACGTCACTGACCGCCCCGGTCATGACATGCGCTATGCAATCGACCCGACAAAAATCAGCAATGAGCTCGGCTGGCTTCCGGACACGGTTTTTGAAGATGGTTTGAAGCAAACGATTGACTGGTATCTTGCCAACACAAGCTGGTGGAAAAACGTTCTGGACGGTGAGTATCAGAAATATTATGAGAAAAACTACGCAGACAGGTAAAAGGAATAGGTTCTAACTATGATTTTAGTAACAGGCGCTAAAGGCCAACTTGGTTCCGACATAATAAAGGGACAGGGGGACGGTTCTACTAAGGGACAGGGGGACGGTTCTACTGTACCCTTTTTTTCAAAAAACGGTACAGTAGAACCGTCCCCCTGTCCCTTAGTAGAACCGTCCCCCTGTCCCTTTTCAGGAATCGATATTGATGACCTTGATATCACGGACAGCAAGGCTGTGAGCGAATATCTGCGCGAGCATAAACCAAGGAGTGTAATCCACTGCGCAGCTTACACAGCTGTGGACAAAGCCGAGGACGAGCCGGAGCTATGCTACAGGGTCAATGCCGAGGGTACTGAAAACATTGCAAAAGCCTGCAAAGAGATTGATGCCGAGATGTTATATATCAGCACAGACTATGTTTTTAACGGTGATGGTGACGACCCGTATGAAACCGATGCGGTAAAAGCGCCGATATCTGTGTATGGCAAAAGTAAGCTGGCAGGTGAGGAAGCTGTGCTCCGCCACCTGAAAAAGTACTATATTGTCAGAATATCCTGGGTTTTTGGACAAAACGGCAATAACTTTGTTAAAACAATGCTGAAGCTGGCAGAAACAAGAGATGAACTAAGTGTAGTTTGTGACCAGACAGGCAGCCCGACATTTACACCGGACCTTGCAAGGCTGCTCGCCGACATGACATTATCCGGGAAATACGGCATTTATCATGCAACAAATGAAGGCTTTTGCACATGGGCAGAGTTTGCAATGCAGATAATGAAGCTCACCGGCAAAAAAACGAAAATAAACCCAATCACATCAGCCGAGTACCTGACAAAAGCAAAGCGCCCCAAAAACTCCAGATTATCAAAAAGGAGCCTCGACGATGCCGGCTTTTCCCGTCTACCCACCTGGCAAGACGCTCTCACCCGGTATTTTACTTAAGAAACTATTATCCGAATAGTCTCTCGTCAGTGATATTCCCCCCACAACTACAAAAGTTATTGTAACCCAGCACCACCACCACAACTACTCACCTATTGAGTAGTTTTGTGTTATGTGGTAGAATCTAGCAGTATGAGAAACCTTCAAATTCCATTTAACTTAACAATACGATATTACTACGATACTAACAATTATGGAGAAGCAAAATGACTGATAAAATTTCATTATTTGTACCGGGTAGGCTCTGCCTTTTTGGTGAACACACTGACTGGGCAGGGCTACAACGTGTGTTTAATGCTGATGTAGCCCCGGGAGCTTCTATTGTTACAGGCATTGAGCAAGGCATATATGCAGATGTTGAAAAACATGAAAAGTTTATCGTTAATAATAAGTCAGCAGAGTTAAAAAATACATGGGTCAACTTTGAAAGCTCAATGCAAGCCGGTGAATTAAAGGAAACAGCAGCATCAGACAATTACTTTGCATATGTTGCAGGGGTTGCTTCATATATCAACGAAAACTATCACGTTGGTGGTCTTAAGGTTACAATTACTGGTATGACACTTCCGATAAAGACAGGTCTATCCTCCAGCGCAGCTATTTGTGTGCTGGTAGCGCGTGCGTTTAATCAATTATACAACCTTAACCTGAGCATACTGGGAGAAATGTCTGTCGCGTTTAAAGGAGAACAGCGCACGAAATCGCGTTGCGGCCGTCTTGACCAGGCATG
>Ga0123356_10000752_pt1 | contig 35862 bp, 30 predicted proteins | sample TergutEmb28metaG_2_FD_92546 | JGI IMG/M metagenome (GOLD analysis project Ga0123356, IMG submission 92546) | Embiratermes neotenicus P3 segment gut microbial communities from Petit-Saut dam, French Guiana - Emb289 P3 | ecosystem: Host-associated > Arthropoda: Insects > Digestive system > Gut ...
AGCGCCGCTGCCGCTTCCATATGGAATTTGCTGACGTTCAGGAAATAACTTCCGGAAACATCTTCAACTCTTGCTCTCCACATCGGTTCCTCGTCGCTTCCGGTGTTCTGTTTCTCAAGAAGCACCCCCGCGATCAGAACACGGTTCAGTTTCGTTCCCAGAGGGCTCACCAGATATGCGGGCGATTTTTCTTCCTCCCCTTTCTTCTCAAGGGACGATGAATTCAATTCTCCCGCGAAAACTCTCCATGCTGTCTCACGGAACATCAAAGCGATCCCTCCACTTTCTCCATGAGTTCCTCAGCCTCTTTCTTTACGTCCGTGAACGTTCTTTCGATGCTGTTTGCGATCATCATAGGTCCGTAATCATCACTTAATACGTTACCTGAGGCGGCAACGTTCATGAGCAGTACCTTCTCTTCCATTGCTTTCCTGACCGCTTCCTGATCGCCGTTCTCTTTTGCTATCGCGATCGCCTGTTCCAATGAGACGGATGTCAATGATTCTGTGGCCTCTTTGCTGACGACCGTCGTCAAAGCACCGGAGCCGTCGTCAATGATAACTTTCATCCTGAGATCCGGTATCGCATCCACCTTGCCGTGTGATGTGCATTCATCACCAACTATCGAACGGTTGCATTCCGGACATCTTTTTATCAATCCGCTTCCGGTCCTTACGTCGACGATCGTTCCGGCGATCATCACATCCAGTCCTCCTCCCGTTCTGAATATGTCGGCAACGCTCCTTTTGCTTATGCCGCTTTGAATGTTCGAGAATACTTCGTCAACGCGGCTTATCTCGCACATGTCGCCGAAGTTCAGCGACGGAACTCCTCTCCATGATCTGATGTAAGCGTTCTTGGCGCATATTGTCTCATCTTCTTTGAAATCAAATTCATTCCACGCGGTGAATTGGATCTTTCCCGTATCATCGGCAATATGTCCGGAAAATACCGTTCTCGGTTCGCCTTTCGCCGCTATCGTCTTCGGTTCGACGGAAAGCAATTTTCCCGTTACCGTGACATTTCCGAGGCCGTCACGCAGTTCTGATATCTTCACATCCGAGGAATACGATATTTTGCGTTCAGGCATTGCTAGTACAATATCAGAAAGTTCGGCGACGCTTCGCTCGCCGAAGTTCAGTTGCGCTTTATCATTCCATTTCTTTCCGTACGCGTTCTTGAAGTTGTATGTCTCTCCCTTGACCAACTCAAAATTACCGATGTTCCAGACGGTAAAGGGTATAGTACCCGTGTCGTCTCCGAGGATACCGGAGAATATGGTCCTCGGGGTACCTCTTGCGGTGATCTGTTTCTCTTCTATGTAAACAACTCTGGCGACAAGATCAACGCTCTTTTCGTCACCGGTCATCTCATTTATCTTTTTCACGATCGATGCGGCGGATACGAACATCGATGTTTCGTCGCCGTACTTCCTTTTGATGCTTTTGACCGCAGCATCAGGCGAAACCTTGTACACATTAAGGTATGTGTTCAGTTCCTCGATCAATTCCTCTTCGCTCACTTTTTCTCCGACCGCCTTTTTCAGTTCTTCAATATGAGGCGTTAGTTCTTCCTTTATCATTTTTCATCGACCTCCGCGGCCTGAGCCGCCGTTGTCTGTTTTACAAATGTTGCCTATAGTTAATAAACAATTCCGAGGGGTGACCGAAAGTACCTCCGTTTCCGGTGGAAAAATAATATACGAGATCGTCAAAAATTACGTTATGACGGTCATTTCAATGAAAGAACATCAACGATTCCGTTTCCAGATGTCTTCGTCAAGATCATCGTAAACGGAATCGGATACCTCTTCCGCTTTCTTCGGGTCTGCGGAGTTCATCAACTCCGCTATCCTTTCCCTTCTGAACAGCCAATAGTGTATCCTCCATTCGCGGCCGTCGTAAAGTGTTGTTTCTTCTCTTTCCGTTGTTAGAATTCCGGTATCTTCGAGCATATAGAACGCGTCCCTGTCCTCCGGTTCCAAGATATTATCTATTATCCGATCGGAATAACCGAAGAAATTAAGGATATGCTGCGCCAAAGAGTATGCTTGTTCCTCATCCATACCTTTGTTCTCTATGCTGTTCTGTATCGCCGATGTAAGATCCTCAACGGTCAGTGTTACTTTTGCAGTCATATCGGAACGTTCCTTCGGTGTACCCGTATAGTTCGGGATTTATTAACCTTTCACGTGCGCGCACAACTCATTTCACTATCTTTATGTATCTCGTATCGTCGAATCCCGTTGCGGCGCTTATCTTTTTTATTATATTCTCAGGAATGTCGTGGTCAACGCCCATCAGCATTATCGCCATTCCTTTTTCTGTTTCTCGGCCAACGGTCATCTGACCTATGTTTATACCATTCTCTCCCAGTATCTTACCCACGGAACCTATTATTCCCGGCAGGTCCTTGTATCTCGCCACCAGTATGTTGGTGTTCATCGGTATCTCGAAACAATAGTTGTCCATTCCTATCATGCGCGGGGTGTGTGCGAACACCGTTCCGCGCACAGTTCTCGTATCTTTTCCGGATGTTATTGTTACCGTTACCATGTTCGAATATACAGGAGAATCCTCGTTCTTTGATTCCGTTACCTTGATGTTCTTGCTTTTTGTTATCGATTCGGCGTTTATCATGTTGACACCGTCGCCGACGATGTTCTTCATCACGCCTATCAGAACGGACAATGTTATCGTTTTTGTGTTCTTTAACGCAATTTCGCCGCTGCATGTAACGTCTATTTTGTCTATGGGTCTCATGCCGTTCATCTGGTGTATACATATTCCCAAACGCTCAGCGAGCGGTATGTACTCGGCCAGCGACGGGTCCAGTTGGCCGCGGGGCGCGTTTATTGCGTTCGCGATGATGTTCTCGCGCAGATACATTATCACATTCTCCGCAATATCCACTGATACTTTCTCCTGTGCTTCCACAGTGCTCGCGCCGAGGTGCGGCGTTGTTATCAGGTTGTCCAGATCAAGCAGTTTTGACCCTTCCTTCAAAGGTTCGTCAACGAACACATCGAAGGCTGCGCCTGCTATCACTTTGTTCTTGAGTGCTTCGTAAAGATCATCCTCGTTCACGATGCCTCCGCGTGCAACGTTGATGAGCAAAGCATTCTTCTTCATCATCTTGAACTGCGGCATCGATATCATGTTCTTCGTTTCCGGAAGAAGCGGTGTGTGTATCGTCATGATATCAGAATTTTTCAGAACATCGTCCAATGTTGTCAATCTTACGGAAAGGTCGTCCGCGACATCCTTCGGAAGGTACGGATCGTAACCTATCATTGTCATACCGAATGATCTGGCACGTTTCGCTATCTCGCCGCCCACTCTTCCTACGCCGATTATTCCAAGCGTCTTTCCGTATAATTCGATACCCGTGAACTTGCTTCTTTTCCATTCTCCCTTGTGCACGGATGCATGCGCCCAAGGTATCATCCTCGCAAGGGACATGATCATCGCCAGCGAATGTTCCGCCGCGGAGATGATATTCGCCGCCGGAGTATTCATCACCAGTATCCCTTTCTGCGTTGCATACGGTACATCGACGTTATCGACGCCTACTCCCGCCCTTCCGATAACTCGTAATTTTTTACCGGAATCGATGACCTTTTTTGTTACTGTTGTACCGGATCTGATGATCAGGCCGTCGTATTCTCCTATTATGTTGCACAATTCATCCTCATTCAGTCCGGGCCTTACATCAACGGGTATCCCCGACACCGTCAATATCTTAAGGCCCTCTTCCGACAGAGGGTCGGAAACAAGCAGCTTCATTTGCATTCCTCCAGTGTTTCGTCCATAACTTTCAGCAGTTCTTTTATCCTTTTCGGTGTGAGATCCCCCATATGACCGATCCTGAACGTCTGTTGCTTCACTTCCCCGTAACCGTTGGATATCTCATAACCTTTTGTCTTCAGTATAGAGTGGAACTTATCAAAATCCAAACCTCCGCGGTTGATCACTCCGATGGTATCGGACATGTATCCTTCCTCCGGAAGCATTCCGTTAAGACCTTTTGACCATTTTCTCACAAGTTCGGCCATTTCTTTATGTCTGCGATATCTTGCGTCCATTCCTTCCGATACCATTCTTTCTAATTGGAATTCGAGAGCATACATCATCGATACGGGAGGGGTGGTGAGAGCATAATTCTCATCGTTGTTCTTTTTCAGTTTTATGAGGTCGGTGTAGAAACCTCTGTTCTCAACTTCTTTTGCTTTTTTCATAAGTTTTTCGGAGACAGCAATGAACGCTAACCCCGGCGGTAACGCCAACGCTTTCTGAGAACCGAATATCAACGCATCCGGTTCATTCTTCTTTATATGCAAGTTCGTACCGGCAACGGATGTTACGCCGTCCACGAATATCAGCGGATCGTTCCGTTCTCTTATCTTTTCCGTAAGGTCCGGAAGAGAACTTAACACACCGGTGGATGATTCGTTGCTTACGAAGTGCACCGCTTCGATCTTTTCGTCAATGGCATTCTCAATATGTTCCGGTCTTATTGCTTTACCCCACGGCACGCGTACTTCCTTCACATTCTTTCCGTTGAGTTTAGATATCTCTATCCAGCGGTCGCCGAACGAACCGTTCGTCAATCCAAGCACATTACTTTTCACTCCGTTCCTTATTGCTCCTTCCAGGAACACGGATGCGGAACCTCCTACCATGAAGATGTCCATGTCCGTATCCAGCAACTTCCTGAATTTCTCAAGGATGGATCCGTGGAGCACCTTGTATTCCTTGGATCGGTGCGTTATCATGGGTTTGGTCATTGCGTTAAGGACCTCGGGCTCAACATTTACCGGGCCGACTGTGAAAAGTTTCCTGCTCAATATGTTCACTCTCAGTTCGCGTCCGTACGCGCAAGCGCACGGTAGGATGTTCCCTTGAATGCTATGTCCAATATAAAACTTAGACTGACCGCTGATGTTACATTATCGTCGGATGCGTGACGGGAGATCATAATTTTGAGAGCGCTTTCTTTATGCTTTCGATCCCTCTGATTATGTTATCCTCAGATGTTGCGTACGACAATCTGAAGAAACCCTCGCCTGCCGGACCGAATGACCGTCCCGGCGTTATTGCGACGTGCGCCTCTTTCATAAGATAAGTAGCCAGATCTTCAGATGTTATCTTGTGTTCGTACTTCGGGAACAGATAGAATGCACCTTCTGGGCGGTTGCATTCCACTCCTTTTATGTCGTTCAGGAGATCCAACGCAAGGTCCCTGCGCTTCCTGAATTCCTTTATCATTTTCATTCTCTCCGTCTGCGGTCCCTTCAATGCTTCGACCGCGGCCGGCTGTGTGAATGATGTACAGCACGTTATCGAATGAGTTTGAAGTTTATTCACCGCCGCAATATCCTTTTCCGGGGCGACCATCCATCCGAGTCTCCATCCGGTCATTGCATATGTTTTTGATAATCCCGATATCGTAAAGGTGCGGTCGAACATACCGTCAAATGACGCTATGGAGACGTGTTCTCCTTCATAGATTATATGTTCATATATCTCATCGGACAAAACAAGTATGTCCTTTTCGATGCAAAGATCGGCAATGCCCTTCAGTGTTTCGCGCGGCATTACCGATCCTGTGGGATTTGACGGTGAGTTAAGGATAAGCATTTTTGTTCTCTTCGTTATAGCGGCGGCCATCATATCCGCGCTCATCCTGAAATTATCTTCAAACCTCGTAGGAACGTGAACAGCCTTCGCTCCGGCCGCTCTGATGCACGCTTCGTACGATACCCACGCCGGATCAGGAAGTATAACTTCATCTCCGGGATCAAGATACGCTAAAGCGATCATGAACAACGCCTGTTTCGTAGGCGTAACGAGTACATTCTTCGCTGTGCAGTTTATTTTATTATCCTGAACTGTCCTTTCGGCTATCGCCTTTCTTAATTCGGGTATCCCCGTTGACGGAGTGTAATGCGTGAATCCTGAGCTCAGCGATCTTATGCACGCCTGTTTTATGTTGTCCGGTGTATCGAAATCCGGTTCTCCCATTGAAAAGGAGATTATCTCAATGCCTTCCTGTTTCAACTGACTGACAAGGTTCGCTATCGCCACCGTACCGGATTCCGGAACGTCCATCAGTCTTTCGGAGAACCTCTTCTTGGAAAACATTGCTACCACCTTAACACTCTCGTATAGATATGATTTGCGTCATCACGTCATAAGATCCGTGAAATTACCTGTTCTCAGGCTGTCCCTGAATTCTTTCGCTATACGTCCTCCGGTGCTCATTCCCGGATATATCAGATCGGCGTACGGCGAACCCGATATGAACGGATTCGTTCCGGCAACGATCCTCGTTGATATCTCGAACAATTTGAATTCCAGTTTGTCCGTTACTATCGTTTCCAGACAGAACGGCCCCCACATGCCTCCGAACAGTTCATAGGATCGGTTGACGATACGTTCGGCCATGTCGAACGCCTTCGGAAGTAATGATTCTCTGATGACAACAGGAATATTGCCGGTAACGACGAACGACGGATACAATCCGTGCTTCTTCAGGTCGTCGTACGATCCCATTTTGTATAACTCATCAATATTGCTCTCATCCCTTCTGTCTATTGACAGAAGTTCTATCGTTCCGCCTCTTGCTACCTTGTATCCGTCCTCCTTGAACGGTGAATAGAAGAAATGCAAGTAATATCTCGTTCCGAGCGCATATTCCTGTATTGTATAGGGTTGTGTGTTATCAATGTACATCTTGAAATCAGGGTAATCCTTTGCGATGAAGAATCCTCTTCCTCCTTTGGCGCCGTGATATTTCACCAGAACAGGTTCGTTTATCTCTCTTGCGTCGGTGTATATGCGCGGCATCGTTACACCTGCGGATGTTATCCACTGTCTTTCCAGATCGCGGTCGGATTCCCATTGCAGAACTGCGCGGTTGCAGTAAGCGGGCACTTCAAGATCCTCGAATTTCTTCGGTCCCATGTATTCGACGAACGATCCGTGCGGAATGATTATTGCATTCTTGTCGTGAAGTTCTCCCGTTCTTTCCTCTATTTCATCAAGATCCTTGTACTCGATTATCTCATCGGGCTTCGCCAACGGAAAGGCATCATAATATTTCGTGTTATGAGTGACCGTCATTCCCAACGTCTTAAAACCCGCTTTGCGTGCTCCGTGAAATATTTGCAATGAAGAATGAGAACAAAGCGTCGCTATTGTGATATTGTCTTTGTCATAACCGCCGAGAATGGAATCGATCTTCCTTTTAGGGACCATACGCTATGATTGTTTTTATGCATTTAAACCTTGGGTCGATTTTTGTTTGAAAACTCTGTTTTGTGATGAAAGAGATGCGTTCGAAATGACGTATCACTTCTGTGACCGCAGATATCTCATCCTGCGGTTCGGGCTCACAGCCTTCCTGTTCAGACGGAGTGATGTGTAATCATATTCTGCGTGATATATCGCCGCGACGCTCTTTGCCATGCGTTCACGCTTCGCTTTCTCATCGATCTCGCCCGTAAGATTCGCTTTTGCGTGTTTGCCCCATATCACAAGCAGCGACGGTAATACCAATACAGAACCCATGTAACCGAATGCTATCGCTAACGCCGTGATTATACCGAACTGGTACATTGGTAATATCTTTGAAAAGCCCATGACGCTGAAACCGGCCACCGTTGTCAATGCGGCAGCGAAAACTCCCTTTCCCGTTTCGCGTGTAGCCTTTATTATGGCCTCTTTTTCATTGAGACCGTTCTTCACAAGTTCCGTCACAAAACGATGCGATATGTGAATTCCGTACGTAACGCCCATGCCTACGGCAAGCGACGCTATCGTTAACGTCATAACGTTAAGAGGCATGTTCATCAGCGCCATCGTACCCCAGACCATTATCACTGAGATCAACGTCGGAATCGTTGCCATTATTCCGAGAAGCGGACTTCTGTCAACATAATACATAAATATCGTCAGTACAAGAACGACGAACAATATCGTAACGAACAGCGATGTCATCTGACTGCTGTTCATCGCCTTCGCGTTGGACGCCATTATTATGAATTGACCCGTTGTCACATACTCCGAACCGTTCTCGCCTATCGGTGCGCATGCATCATTGATACGATCTTTCATTTCCACAATGGCATCGTTATCGCCTTCGAGTTCCGTTGTCATGTGAAGAACTATCCTTGTCACGGGATCTCCTTCGTTGAACCCTACGTATGACGATACTGCTGCCTTGAGTGCGGGTGCCGACATCACTGCCTTCAGTATGTCCAGATATCCTTGTGTCACCACCGGTATGATCGGCTTTAGGGTGCCGTCCGCTTTGAACACCTGGTCGTATACCTCGCTGAACGACATAAGGCCAATGAACGGAATATCAATATCCGGCACCGCCGCTCCGTATCTTGTGTTGAATTCAGCCATCGCCGTTCCGATGTGGTCCGCGACCACGTCACCAGGCGGTCCGACGCCTTTGTACGCCAATCCCCTGATCTTATTGGCCTCGGTGGCGGCGCTCATATTCGCCAAAGAATCCTGAATTGCTTTTATTACGTCTATATTCCATCCGTCATCGTATACCAGCACGCTTGTTGTGCTTGTCGTGACGGAATGATTATCGTCCATGTACGTCAGTATATCATGCGCTTCCGTCCCTTCCGGAATGAAATCGTACATGTTGAAATTGTAAGCGAGGTTCGTTGCGCTGACACCGAACAATGCAATAATAACTGCAACAACGCCAAGAACGGCCCACGGACTTCTGGCGGCCATCTTGCCGCCCGCACCCGCTATCACGCTGATGACGTCCTCTTTTTCCGTTCTCTTGTAGCGTTTCGCTTCATCGCTCCCTTCTTTACGGTCACGGAGTATCTGTACCGCCGGAATAAGGAGGAGCATCACACCGAACGCACATACTATTCCGATGGCGCACATGACACCGAAGTCGGCCAATGCGGACATTGATGATGTTAAGTATGACAGGAACGCAATTGCTGTTGTCACTGTCGCTAATATCAACGCCTGACCGACGGAACCCATCATCTTTTCGGTTGCTTCCGATGACGAATTACCGTTCTTCCTTTCCTCTCTGTATCTGAACACCAGATGCAGACTGTAATCTATCCCCAATGTAAGTACCAATATCGGTACCGCTATCGCTATAGTTGTTATCTCTATACCAACGAGAGTAGCAAGACCGAATGTCCAAATAACTGCAACGAACAGTCCCGCGAGGCCGATGAGTGTGTCAACGGCGTCGCGATATATCAACAGCAAAAGCAGTATCATCACGACAACGGTTATCGGCAACAACATGGCGATATCGTTCTGCGCCATTTCCCCGATGCCGCTCATCATCGTCATCATTCCGGCCACCCGTATCTTGGTGCCGTCCGGATGCGAAGCGTTGAAATCGTTAGCAACGTCTATAACATCATATTCGAACCCCTTCTGACCGCGGTCTATCTTTTCCAGACTTGAGTCCATTACCATAACGGAAACGATGCATCCTTTCGCCGATACCGCTGCATCATCAAAGTCGTTGGTCAGCAGTGATCTCAGCATCGCCGCTTCCGGATCTGCAAGGAATGCAGAGGCAACACCCTTGATCGCAGCGTCATTCGACAGTCCGATCGTGAATATCAATCTCTCATAGTACACCACCAGATCCGCTGACGGATCAGGGAGAGGGGGGAGCAGACCTCCGCTCGCTGCTATGATCATTTCTGCGAGCGGTTTTGATATCACGGAAACGGGACTGAGAACGTTGAATCCAGGTATGTTTCCGTCATAACGTTCTTTGTTATCCGGATCATTGGCATCGGTGTATTCCATCCCGGCCAATCCTTTTTCATAGTTGAGGACGTCAATGAACGCCTCTTTTGTGAAGATATCTCCTCCGGAGTCCACCATGCTCATCACCGATGCGGTGGAAGTGAACGCCTCCGTGACAACGGATGACGCTCTGGTCATCTCGTTATCGGGCATGAATCTTGACTGGTCCATGTCAAAGGACGGAGGGCTCGCCGCTATGATGCCCAACGATGCTGCCGTTATGATAAGCAGTACCGCAAGAGGAACGACAGGCTTTTTGACCATGCTCGCTCCCAGTCTCTTCATGAACTCCATTCTTTCATCCCCGTAAGGTAAACAGTGATTTCCACTTTAGTATATACGGTTACCGTTCGGTGGTCAGGAAATGACCGGACAACCTCCACCGGAAACGGAGGTACTTTCGGTCATCCCTCCACACCGTTATTATACTGAGAACAACGGTAACATGACGTGAACCTGTTCCCGTACACGCCAAGAAGTTCGCAGAATGAATTCACGGAATTCGTTAACAGCTGCGTTAACAAAGGGATACCATGCATCATCGAATCCGGGACCGGAACGGGAAAGACGATCTGTTCGCTGGCCGGAGCATTGCCGTATGTGCTGGAAAAAGGAAAAAAACTGGTATACCTGACAAGAACGGCGTCACAGCAGAAACAAGCAATTCTTGAATTGAGAAAGATCTCCGAGATAAGGAAGATATTTGCCATGGGGATCCAAGGACGAAGCGCATCAACGTGTCCGATGATAAGAACGGACCCGGAACTGATGTCCGGTTCTCCTGAGGAACTATCCAAATTCTGTTCGGAATTCAAAAAACGGACGGGTACGGACAGAGGATGCAGATTCTACGACAACATATTGAGAACGGATGTGAACGAGCACACGGAATTCTGCAGATCGGCCATGCCGACCGCGGATGAATTCACGGATCGTATGACGTCTTTGGAATTGTGTCCGTATGAGATGATGAAACGTCTCATACACAACGCGGACGTTGTCATTGCGCCGTATCATTTCCTGTTCGTTCCGGGAACAAGAGAACGTTTTCTGGGATGGATGAACGTTCCGTTAAGGAATATAGTTATGATCGTGGACGAAGCGCACAATTTACCCGATCACCTGAGAGAGGTGATGACCTCCCGATATACGATGCGCGCTCTGGACCTCGCTGAAAAAGAGGCGATCGACAGGAACGATCCGGAAGTAAGCAACGGGATATCGGCAACGGATGTCATGAACGCGTTGAGAAAACTGATATACCAAGCGAAGGAAGAGTATCTGGTGGACGAGGACGGTCTTTTACCGCCGTACTTCATCGAGGACGGGCTGATGGAAGAACTTAATGTTACGTCGGTAAAGATAAGGACAATTTGTAAAACAATGATAGAGCATGGTGAGGTGATCGCCGAGCAGAAGAAAATGAACGGAAAACTTCCCAGATCATATCTCAGATCACTGGGTATGTTCATCCTGTTCTGGTTGGACTCTGAGGATGAGGTTTACGTGAAACTCATCATCGGCGAGGATACCTCATTAGAAGCATTCTGCATGGACCCGTATGAGGCCGCTGAACCGTTACGGATATGTCATTCGTCAATTCACATGTCGGGAACGCTCGAACCGTTATCGGAATATCAGAACGTATTGGGATTGGAGGACGCGGAACTGAGATGTTTCCCATCTCCTTTCGATCCCTGTAACCTTATGACAATTCACGCGACCGACGTTACAACGAAGTACGAAGAAATGAAACAGGATGCATCGATGATACCGAGAATGGAGGATCATTTGATAAGAACGATCAACTCGGTGAAAAAGAACACGGCGGTGTTCTTTCCCTCATATTCGTTAATGGATGTAATGGTAAAGGACGGCATAATATCAAGAACGGAAAGAAAGGTGTTCACAGAAAGGAAAGGAATGTCGAACACGGAACACCAGAACATGCTGGATTCGTTCAGATCATCCGGTGACGGTATTCTTTTTGCGGTTTCCGGCGGAAGGATAAGCGAAGGCATAGATTTTCCCGGGAAGGATATGGAATTGGCGATATTGGTGGGAATGCCGTTCTCAAGGCCCGGAGCGAAGCAGAACGCATTGATACGTTACTACGACATACGTTCAGGGAACGGATGGGACCATGCGGTCATCTCACCGGCAACAAGGAAGATGAGGCAATCCATCGGCCGTCTGATAAGATCGGAGAACGATATCGGCGCAGCCGTGATACTTGATAAAAGAGCGGCTGCGTATCAGTTACTTTCATCAAGACCTTCTGATAACATTCCCAATGCGGTCCGTATGTTCTTCGATAGGCATTGAAAGATTTTTACGTTCACTCAGCATTGCTGCGTCCGAGGTCTGAGAATGGAGATAACGGAAGCGGTGATCATAATGCTTGCAGGTCTGTGGTTATTCCTGCCGGCGATGCTTCCGAATTCCGCTGCGGTAGTGTTCGGCGGCGGGAAGCCGATGGACATGGGAAAAGAGTGGAACGGCAAACGGATATTGGGTGACGGTAAGACGTGGAGAGGATTCTTCGGCGGCGGCTTTTCAGGAATGATCCTCGGTCTGATGCTGATGGGAATATCATTTCTGTTCGGAAGTGAGGATCTGTTCGGATACATAAATTTACAAACAGGTATCGGGGTCGCGGCCTGTCTGGCATTCGGTTCGCTCCTGGGTGATCTGATGGGATCATTCATAAAGAGAAGATTAGGGATAGAGAGAGGAAAGAAGGCGCCGATACTCGATCAGTATGATTTCCTGATAGGCGCGTTCCTTCTGACGTCGCTTTTCTATCCGCAATGGATATACAGCACGTACATAGAAGGATACAACATCCTTGCGCTTGTTTTTCTATTAATAGTGACATTACTTCTTCACCGCGTTATGAACATAATAGGGTACAAAGCGGGATTGAAGGATGTGCCGTGGTGATATCATGAACGAAATGAAAAAAGCATTAGAGAGATGCGGCGCCCTGCAGTACGGCGATTTCACATTGGCGTCGGGCGCAAAAAGTGATTATTACATTGATGTAAAGAAAGCAAGCACAGATCCTAAAACTTTGTACCTGATATCACAATTGATGGCTGAGAAGGTACAGACATCGGGAAAGAAGTATGACCGCATAGCCGGTATCGTTCTCGGTTCCGTACCGTTGGCCGCGGCGCTGTCGCTTGCGACGGGAATACCGTACGTAATGGTACGCAAAGAGAAAAAAGATCACGGAACATCGAAACTCATAGAAGGGAACATGAACTCAGGCGACGAGGTACTTGTGGTCGAGGACGTGATAACATCCGCCGGTTCTTGTATCTCCGCGGTAAGAACGTTAAGAGAGAACGGAGCATCCGTGAACGATGTTCTTTCGGTAATAGACAGAGGATCCGGCGGAAGCGAGGCGCTTGCCAGCGTAAATATAAAATTATCATCGCTTCTGAAAGCGTCGGAACTTCTGAGCACTGAAAAATAAGGGACAGGAAGGAGAACAATGTCTGCAAAGATAAGAGCAGGGATATACGGCTACGGGAATATCGGGAAAAGCGTAGAAAAGGCGATAATGAGAAGTAATGATATAACAGCGGAAGCAGTGTTCACCAGACGCGATCCCGGTAAAATAAGAACGTTGTCAGGAACGAAAGTGATCGGTGCTGATAAAGTATCCGAATTCAAGGATAAGATAGATGTCATGCTCCTGTGCGGCGGATCCGCGACAGACCTTCCGGTACAGGGTCCGGAATTAGTAAAAGAGTTCAACATCGTCGATTCGTATGATACTCATGCAAAGATACCAGATTACATGAAAAAGATCGACAGCGAAGCAAGACAGAACAAAAAAGCAGCGATCATATCAGCAGGATGGGATCCCGGATTGTTCTCGATAATGAGGTCACTGTTCATGTCCGTCCTTCCGGAAGGCGAGAACAACACATTCTGGGGCCCGGGCGTGAGCCAAGGACATTCCGATGCGTTAAGAAGGGTGGAAGGTGTATCGGACGCGATACAGTACACAGTACCGTCGGAGAAGATATTCAACGATGTGAAGAACAGATCTCAAGCAACGTTCACAATGAAACAAAAATTGAAAAGGATATGTTACGTAGTTGCCGAGAAGAACGCCGACAAGGAAAAGATAAAAAAGACCGTAAAACAAATGCCCAATTACTTCGCCGATTACGAAACGGATGTGATATTCATCTCATCGGAGGAAATGAAAAAGGAGCACAGTATGATGAATCACGCCGGCAATATGTTCAGGAACGGTTCTACGGACAAGAACGAAGAACATCAGATGGAATTTAGGATAAAAATTGACAGCAACCCCGGATTCACGGCATCGATAATGGTCGCGTATGCGAGGGCAGCGTTCAGATTGTTCAACGAGAAGAATTACGGCGCAAAGACGGTATTGGATGTTCCCGTATCATATCTTTCAGCAATGGAAAGGGAACAGCAGATAAAGGAGTTGCTGTAAAAAAATGATACCGGAGAACAAATGTTCCAGATGTCCGCTTTCCGAGTTCAGGACGAAGATAGTGATGCCTGACGGGAACGAAAATTCCAACATTGTTCTGGTAGGCGAGGCACCAGGAGAAACGGAAGATCTTACCGGAAGACCGTTCGTCGGAAGATCGGGAAAATTGCTGGAAAAGATAATGAAAGAAGAAGGCATCGAAAGATCGGACGTTCTTATCACGAATACAGTAAAATGTCGTCCTCCGGGCAATCGTGATCCTACGAAAGAAGAGATGGACGCATGCAGGCCGTTCCTTGAGCATGAGTTATCAGGCAAAAGGGTGGTGGTCGGTCTCGGAAGATCAGCGTGCCGCATTTTGATCGGATACGAAGGAAAGATGTCCGACATCGTCAACAAGGAAACAACGATAACGATCAGCGGAAAAGAGATAACTTTTCTGCCGTCGTATCACCCGGCAGCATGCATTTACAACAGCGCATCAAAAGAGGAATTGAAAAGGACGATGAGGATCCTCAGAGAAAGGTACATGGGCGGTGCAGAGCACCGCCCGAAACAGCGGAAGATATGCGATGATCCGATCGCAAAAGATGTTACGGACGCGAAGAACGTTTTTACGGCGGACGCTGCAGCAATAGACTGGAATGACGTCTCCGGCATGATGATAGACATGGACGGAACGGTGTACAAAGGTGACAACGTCATACACGGAGCACCGGAATTCATTGAAAGAGTGAAGAAAAGGAAAATTCCCTTTGTTTTTCTGACGAACAATTCTTCTTCGGACAGAGAACATTATCTCAGTAAATTAACGAAGATGGGTTTCAATGTGAGCATCGATAATATATTAACGTCAACAACAGCAACGATATCGTACCTTTTGAAACATCATCCCGGAAGAACAGTGTATCCGATCGGAACACAAAGATTCGTTAACGAGATAAGAGCAAAAGGTGTAAGGATAGTTGAGAAGGATCCGGACATCGTCCTTCTGGCGTTCGACACTTCGATAACTTATGAAAAAATTAACAACGCATATCATTTCATAAAGAACGGTTCAATGTTCGTAGCAACACATCCTGATGATCTCTGTCCAACGGAACACGGATATGATGTTGATATCGGAGCATTCATAAGATTCCTTGAATCAATGACCGGAGTGAGAACAACGGTCATAGGAAAACCGAACACGCTGATGACGGAAATGGCATCTGAGATAATGAACGTACCGATGAAAAAGATGGTGATGATCGGTGATCGTCTTTACACGGACATGAGAATGGCGTCGGATGCCGGTATCAGGTCAGTAATGGTGCTGACCGGCGAAGCAAGAAGGGAAGATATCAGCGGCGATATACATCCGACGATGGTCGTGAACTCTGTGAACGACCTTATCCTTTGATGCATCCGAGGTCTCGCGCGCGCTCGCGCGTGCTAAAGGCTGGGTCTGACAACTTATATATATAGTAAACGGCGTTGTACGTACGCCTTACAAGGCAGGGATGCATACGGGATCGGATCAAAGGATCTGCTCTCACGGGAAGGGATGGGTTTGTATCTAAAGCAGATAGAATTGGAGAATTTCAAATCATTCGGCGGAAAATTAACTATACCGCTGATGGAAGGATATTTAGCTGTAACGGGACCGAACGGTTCCGGAAAGTCGAATATCTCGGATGCGATATTATTTGTGCTGGGACCGAAAAGTTCCAAGGCGATACGCGCCGGAAAGTTAACCGACCTGATATTTGACGGCGGCCAATCGAAAGCGAAAGCGGATTTCACAAAGGTCTCACTGGTATTTGATAACAAAGATCGAATGATCCCGTGGGACGACGATACGGTGAAATTAACGCGTCTTGTGAGATTGGCGCAGGACGGAGACAATTACAGTTCATATTTCTATGTCAACGAAAGAAAATCGTCAATGACTGAATTTGATAACCTGTTGGCAAGAGCGAGAATAAGCGCAGAAGGTTATAACCTCGTACAGCAGGGTGACGTAACAAGAATAGTTGCAATGGGCAACCTCGAAAGAAGAAGGATACTTGACTCGATATCGGGGATAGCAAGCTTTGACGCCGATCTGGAAAGTGCAGGAAAAGAGAAGGCGGAAACGGAACAGAACATCGAACGCATAAATATAATCATAAAAGAACTGGACGCAACCCTCGAACAGCTGGAAAAAGATATGGTCGAAGCGAGAAAGTATCTCGAAGCACAATCAAGACTGGAAGAAGCGAAAGCACAGATGGTGCACCGTCAGTTAGAGAACGCGGTCGCAGAGGCGGACGGGATCAGAGCACAGCTGTTAAGTTCACAGAATGAGATGGAATCCCTGAAACAAAAGAAGTCAAAACTCATCGACAAGGTGGAAGAACTTGCTGTACGTTTGAGAGACAAAGAAAAAGAGATCGAGGACAAGGCCGGACCGGAATACAAGGAAATAAAGAATAAGATACAGCTCGCATTAATGGAAAAAGCGAAGGCGGAAGCACGCATTGAGAATATCATCGACGACATATCGGAACAGAACGACAGCATAGAACTCAACAAAGAAAGACTGGCGGAAACGGAAAAGGAGTTACAGACGTGCGTAAATTCATCATTATCCGTTAAAAATGATATGGACTCGAAGAAAGAGATGCTTGATAATGCCAATAAAGCGCTGAATGAATTGAGAAAGAACATCTCAAGCGCCGGCGGCGAACTGAAAGCGATACAGGACAGACTTCAGGACACAGAATCAAAGATAGAGATCAAAGCGGAAGAGCAGCAACAGTGTGAGATAAGAGTTGCAAAAGCGGAATCCGCAAAAGGAACGGCGGAAACGAACGTTGCGTCATACGAAGAACAGCTGCAGAACGCAGATTTCGAGATAAAGGACGCAGAATGGAATCTAAAGGAGTTCAGAGAACAGAGCGGTTCCGCCGATCTGCAGCAATTCACATCCAAGATAATGAACGCCAGAAAGAAGGAAGCGGAACTGGAGAAACAGGAATCCGAACTTAACATGATAATATCAAAATTATCGGCGGATTACGAATCCCTGAAGGCGGAAAAGAGAGTTACGGAAAGGGTACAGCAAAGCGAAGGCGTATCCGCAATGCTTGAACTCAGAGATAAAGGACAAATGAAAGGCATCCACGGAACGGTCATGGAACTGGCCACCGTTGATAAAGAATTCGAAACAGCGTTATCCGTCGCAGCGGGCGGAAAGATGCAGGCGGTCATCGTAGATGATGACCAAGTTGCGGAAGAGGCGATAAACTTCCTCAAGAAGAACGGGTACGGAAGGGTCACGTTCTTACCGCTGTCAAAGATGAGAGAAGGCAAGCCACGCGCAAAGGCAATAATGATAGAAAAGGAAACATCAGGATATGCGATAGATCTCATAAAATTCAATCCCAAATACAGAGTAGCGTTCTGGTACGCGCTCGGTGATACGTTAGTTGTTAACACAATGAGTGAAGCAAGACGCCTGATGGGTGATGTCCGTATCGTAACAAAAGCAGGCGAACTGATAGAAGCATCGGGCGCAATGGTCGGCGGTACCGTGAATACAGCGGCAACATTCAAATTCGGTCCCGCTTCGGAATCGAAGATGAACTCAGCCGGCACGGAACTGAGGAACGCGACCGCTTCGCTGGACGCACTGAAGCAGATGTTAAGGGATATCAGACAGGAGATACGCAACTACGACGATGAGATGCGTTCAGTGTCAACCGGCGCAGCCGGCGTTCAGGGAAAGATAGCGGGATACGAGACACAGCTGAACATCCTGAGGCAGAACAGGAAGAAGGCAAGTGATGATCTCAACGCAGAGAAACAGAAGCTTGCTGAACTTCAAAAAGAAATGAACAATGCGTCGGACGAATTGAAAAAGTTAACGGATCAGTTAACATCGCTCAAAGACGAGAGGACTAGATTACGAAAGTCATTGGTGGACATAGCGCCGGAAGGACTGCAGGAAAAGATACAGACGACGCAGGATGATGTGATACGGTTACAAAGCGAGGCGAATGATCTGGCAATGGAATATGCCTCACTGCTCGCGGAACAGGATGCGATAGAAAGCGTAAAGAGCGGACTTCTTAACGATATAAACGCAGCCAATAGTAAAATTTCATCAAAAATGAACGAAAAGAAAGCGGAAGATGAAAAGATAGAACGTTCGACCACGGACATGAACGGTCTGAAACGCATAGAGAACGATTTCGAAAGTAAATTAGGCAATTTACGTGAACAAAGAGATAACATACTTCAGGACAAGAGCAGAACGGAAGCGGACAGTTCGAACCTGACATCAGCGATAACGGCAAAACTGGCGGTACTCACAGGTTACGAAGCGAAGATAGAGATAAGCGACGAGATCGTGAAACAACTCAAGGAAGAGGTATCGTCGCTTACGATACATGTGAACGACGTACCGTCGGAAGAAGAGATAAAGAGAACGATAAAGTCGTGCGAAACGGTAATGGCAAAGATAGGTTCCGTGAATCTGAGAGCGATAGACGATTACGACGAGAAGAAGGAAAGACATACTCGTCTTTCAGCTGACGTCGACAAAATGAACGTACGTATCGACGAATTGACAACACTGATGGATTCCATAAACAAAGAGAAGAAAGGACTGTTCATGGAAGTGTACGACGGTGTTAACGCTAATTTCAGAGAAATATACGCAGAACTGTCGGACGGCGGCGAAGCGTACATGAAATTAGAGAATGAAGAACTGCCGTTTGACGGGGGATTACTGATAAACGCGAAACCGAAGAACGGTAAGATGTTAAGGCTGGACGCACTGAGCGGCGGTGAAAAGAGTTTAACAGCATTGGCGTTCATATTCGCGATACAGGAACTGCAGCCTTCGCCGTTGTATGTTTTGGACGAGGTGGACATGTTCTTGGATTCCGTGAATGCCGAGATGGTAGCAAAACGCGTAAAGAAGAGCTCACTGAAGGCACAGTTCGTTCAGGTCTCTTTAAGGAAAGTTACATTGGCGTTAGCGGAACACCTGATAGGTGTGACGCGTGAACGTACGGGAATAAGCAAAATAATTATACAGCCGGACCTTGCCGAAGTATCTAAGTACGAGGATGAGGCGGCAAAGAACAAGAAGGATGGGAATTGAATGGGAACGGATGCGATGGATGGGATGGAGCAGCATCTGCTGTTCCATAAGGCGCTGATAGACGACAGCGTCGGAACGGAAAAGATAGATCGATACATAGGTATGCTCAAAGAGCGAGGACAATGCGAAACCATGAACGATCCGATAGACGAGTCGATAAGATCGGTTTTCAGTCTGGTACTGGAACATGATCTCGATCCGTGGTCTATCGATATCGTAGAATTCGCTAAGATGTATTCTGTCAGGAAAGTAAAGAGTTCGGTGGACATGATAGTCGCCGGAAAACTGATACATATGGCGTGGAAGATACTTCGCATGCAATCGGACGTGACATTACAGGAAGGGGAACGTCAGGACCTCTTCGCAGATGAATGGGATATTAACGTTGACTTTGATGCGATGTATGAACCCGATAAACTGTACGTACCGGACGTGGAGTTCAGGGAAGCGGTAAGACGCAATTCAACGAGAACGGCAACAATGTTCGAACTCTTGGACGCGTTCGAAGATGCCAGAGAGGAAATAGAGCTGCACCTGATACGCGAACAGGCGAGACAGGAACAGAAGGAAAGGGAACCGAGAAGGTTCAGCAACAAGGCGCACGAAGAAGATGATAAAAAAGACGTGCAGAACGTTCTCGAAAAGATAGAACATCTGGGAACGGGACCGATAATGATGCATGATCTTTTCGTTAACGATATAAAAGCAAATATCACAACATTCGTTTCAATACTCCATCTGGTAAAGGAAGGGGTATTGTCGATATGGCAAGACAATATGCCATACGGCGAGATATTCGTGGAAAAGAAGATAGAATGGAGCGACGGAAAGATAGAGGACGCCGCAGTACAGGGAATAGAGATGAAGAAGGTGGTCTGAGTTGGATCCGCGGGGTGCCGTTGAGGCGGCGCTCTTCGCAAGCGCAAAAGGTCTGCGGGTCGTAGATATCGCAGACCGTACGGGCTTGACGGAAGAGACCGTCCGAGTATCGCTTAAATCATTGACCATAGAATATGAAAGAATGGGATCGGCGATAAAGATAGCGAAGATAGATTCTGAATATGCATTTCAGTTAAAGGATGAATACGCACATTACGCGGAAAAATTCTCAGAATCGGAAATATCAAGATTCGTTCTCAGAACCGCCGCGGCGATCGCTTACAACCAGCCGGTGCTTCAGTCCGAATTGTTCAGGACGCTTGGCGCAAGGGTTTACGACGATGTACGCAAATTAACGGAACTTGATCTTATAAACGGAAGACAGAAAGGCCAGACGCTTGAACTTACAACAACGAGAAGATTTGCAGAATATTTCGGAATAGAAGGAACAAGCAAAGCGGACATAAAGAAGTGGATAGAGAAGATGGATAAAAGGAACTGATCCGTACAGCGGAAGAACATACGGCCGCACCGTTCCGCGGCCGTATGTTCCGCATCCACCTATGCACGTACGCACAGGGACAAGAATATTTGATAATAGTAAACATTTATATAGAAGAACTAACTTTAGCCAAACAAGGTTCCAATCTAATGGAGGTTTGAAGACTATGGGTATGGGTAACGCACCTATATTGATCCTTAAAGAAGGTACTAAGAGAGACAAAGGAAAGGACGCTCAGTTCAACAACATCGCAGCGGCAAGAACAATATCCGACGCGGTAAGAAGCAGCCTCGGTCCGAGGGGAATGGACAAGATGCTCGTCGACTCGATGGGCGACGTGATAATAACGAACGACGGCGTAACGATATTGAAAGAAATTGATGTACAACACCCGGCAGCAAAGATGCTGGTCGAAGTTGCAAAGACACAGGACGCAGAGGTCGGCGACGGTACGACAACGTCGGTGATAATCGCAGGCGAACTTCTGAAGAAGGCCATAGACATGGTCGACTCAAGTGTCCACCCGACGATAATCGCAAGCGGTTACAGACTTGCGAACTCGAAAGCACAGGAGATCCTGATAGACGTTTCCACAAAAGTTTCCGTCAAAGATGACAAACTTTTGAGGAAGATAGCAGAAACAGCGATGATAAGCAAGCAGGTCAACAACTCCAAGGAGTTCTTCGGGGACCTCGTTGTGAATGCAGTGAAGACAATAGTCGAAAAAGGCGACAAGGGAAAACTTACCGCAGATCTCAGGAATATCCAAGTGGTCAAGGTAACGGGCGGCTCAATGGACGACACGTTCCTTACGAAAGGACTGATAATTGACAAAGAACCGGTACATCCGTCGATGCCCAGACTCATCAAGAACGCAAAAGTTGCATTGATGGATGCTCCGTTCGAAGTTAAGAAGACGGAAATAGACGCAAAGATAGAGATAACCGATCCGAGCCAGTTGGGCGCGTTCCTCGCAGAGGAAGAGAACATGCTCAGAAGGATGGTCGAAAAGATCAAGGCCGTTGGCGCGAACGCGGTGTTCTGCCAGAAGGGAATAGACGATCTGGCGCAGCACTTCCTTGCGAAAGAGGGAATATATGCGGCAAGACGTGTCAAGAAGGACGACATGGAAAAACTTTCGAGATCCACAGGCGCAAGCATCGTCAACAAATTCGATGAACTTGAGAAAGCGGACCTCGGTATCGCAGGTTTGATAGAAGTCAGGAAGATGCAGGAAGAGGAGATGACATTCGTCACCGAACTGAAGGACACAAAAGCAGTATCGATACTCATAAGAGGTGGTACGAAGCACGTGATCGATGAGATAGAAAGATCGCTCATCGACGCATGGAGTGTCGTGAAAGTCGCGATAGAGGACGGAATGATGGTCACCGGCGGCGGTTCAACAGCTGTTGAATTGGCAATGAGACTGCGCGAATATGCGGCATCCATCGGCGGAAGGGAGCAGATCGCAATAGATGCGTTCGCATCGGCGATGGAGATAATCCCGACAACGCTGGCAGAGAATGCCGGTCTTGATCCGATAGACATACTCATCGAGATGAGAAAACAGCACAAAGCAGGCAAGAAGCATGCAGGTCTCAACCCCTTTACAGGTAAGGTAGAGGATATGCTGAAACTCGATGTCATCGAACCGTACAGGATAGGCAAACAGGCGATCAACTCGGCAACGGATGCGGCGGTCATGATACTCAGGATCGACGATGTCATCGCGGCCCGCGGTATGCCTATGCCGTCAGGTCCCCCGGGAGGAATGCCGCCCGGCGGAATGGACATGGACGATTAGAACGAAACGGGGGTCAAACCCCATTTTTAATTTATATATCAACTAACGGAGGATGAACTGTATGACCGTAAAGGTTGCCGCTGAAAAGATAAGACAGGAAGCCGACGAAAAGATAGCGGCAGCGGAAAAAAAAGTATCCGAGAATCTGGAGATGGCAATGAGGATACAGGCAGACTTCGATAATTATAAGAAAAGGATACAGCGGGAGAACGAAGAGTTCAGGAAATATGCGTATGAGCCGCTGATGTCCGATCTGCTGGTGATACTGGACGATCTCGAACGTGCATTGTCGCACGCATCGGAGGACATAACAGCGGGAGTGAACGGCATTCACCAGAATCTGATAAAGATCCTTTCATCAAAAGGATTGACGGAAATAAACGCAAATGGAAAATTCGATCCGAACATTCACGAGGCGCTGTGCGCCGAGCCGGGCGACGAGGACGGAAATATAACCGAAGTTTTCCAAAAAGGATACAGGATCGGCGACCGTATACTGAGATACGCAAAAGTAAAGGTAACAAGAAAAGAAGGTGAGCAGAAATGACTAGGATAATCGGAATTGATCTGGGAACAAGCAACTCGGCCGCCTCTGTCATGGAGGGCGGAAGGCCTGCGATGGTCCCGAGTGCAGAGGGGACGAGCGCAGGAGGCAAAGCCTTCCCGTCGTACGTAGCATTCACGACCGACGGCCAACTGCTGGTCGGAGAACCGGCAAGGAGGCAAGCGGTCACCAACCCGAACGGGACGATAAAGAACATAAAGAGAAAGATGGGCACCAGCGAAACGACAAAGGTCTACGGAAAAGAGTACACACCGCAGCAGATATCGGCGTTCATACTGCAGAAAGTGAAACGCGACGCAGAATCCTATCTCGGCGAGACAATATCAAAAGCGGTGATAACCGTTCCCGCATATTTCAATGATAACCAGCGTCAGGCAACAAAGGATGCCGGCGCGATAGCGGGTCTTGAAGTTGTTCGGATAATAAACGAACCGACGGCCGCCGCATTGGCGTACGGCCTTGACAAGAGCGGCGTCGAACAGAAGATATTGGTATTCGATCTGGGCGGCGGAACGCTGGACGTAACGATAATGGAGTTCAGCGACGGTGTGTTCGAAGTGATATCCACCAACGGCGACACGAAGCTGGGCGGCTCGGATATGGATGAACTGCTCACGTCGTATGTGTTAAAAGAATTCACAAAGCGCGAAGGCATAGATCTTACGAACGACAGCATGGCATTCTGGAGGGTGCGTGAGGCGTGCGAGAAGGCAAAGATAGAATTGTCAACGACAATGCAAACAGAAATCAATCTGCCGTTCATAAGTTCCGACGCGTCCGGCCCGAAACATCTGATACAGACGCTCACACGTGCGAAACTGGAAGAATTGGTATCGCCTATAGTGAACAGGTGCAGAGGCCCGATAGAAACGGCAATGAAGGATGCGAAGTTAACAAAGGACGGAATAAACAAGATAATAATGGTCGGCGGCCCGACAAGGATGCCGATAGTTCAGAATTTTGTTGAAGATATCGTAGGATCGAAGATACAGCGCGGGATAGATCCGATGGAGTGCGTGTCGATGGGCGCAGCCGTACAGGGTGCGGTGCTCTCAGGTGAAGTAAAAGATGTGTTACTGCTTGATGTGACGCCTCTTTCCTTAGGCATAGAGACGTTAGGAGGAATAGCGACAAAACTCATCGACCGCAACACAACAATACCGACGAAGAGGTCGCAGGTCTTCTCAACAGCAGCGGACAATCAGCCGTCCGTTGAGATCCATGTTGTTCAGGGTGAACGTGACATGGCATCAGACAACACATCACTGGGTCGTTTCAATTTAGACGGCATTCCGCCGGCGCCGAGAGGCATACCTCAGATCGAAGTTACATTCGACATTGATGCGAACGGGATAATCAACGTATCCGCAAAAGATAAGGGAACAGGCAAGGAACAGAAGATCACGATAATGTCGTCGAACAAGCTGAACAAGGACGAGATAGACAGAATGGTCAACGAAGCCGCCCAATTCGCAGATGCGGACAAAGCGAAGCGTGAGAACATCGAACTTATGAATCAATCGGAAACGGCGATATACACAGTTCGCAAGTCACTTGACGAGTTGGGCGAAAAAGTGAACAACGAAGAGAGAGCGAACGTCGAGGCCGCGATATCTGATCTGGAAAATGCAAGAAAAGCAGGTGACAGCGCCCAGATAAAGGCAAAGATGGATGCCCTGTTCAAAGCGATGGAACCCATATCCAAGAAGATATATCAGGACGGATGCGGACCGAACTGCGGACCGAACGCAGACAGCGGTAACGGAAAAGATGATTACGTGGATGCTGATTACAAGATAGTGGACGAAGAGTGATGCCTGAGGATTACTACAAAACATTGGGCGTAAGCAAGACCGCATCAGCGGACGAGATCAAGAAGGCATACAGGAAGTTAGCGAGAGAGAATCATCCGGACGTGTCCAAGGATCCGAAGGAAGTTGCGGAAGAAAAATTCAAAGAGATATCCGAAGCGTATGAAGTATTGTCGGACGAATCGAAAAGAAGAACGTACGATCAGTATGGACATGCGGGTGTGAATCAGCAGTTCAGCGGCGGAGGGTTCTCGTGGAGCGATTTCACGCACTTCGACGATATACGCGATATCTTCGGTTCATCCGGAAGTATATTCGATATGTTCTTCAACGGCGGCGGCCGCGGAAGGCAAAGGAACGCGCCGGTACAAGGCGAATCGTTACGGTATGATGTTAAAATAACATTGAACGAAGTTCTGAACGGAAGGACGGAAGAGATACAGGTGCCGCACACGTTATCATGCACGGATTGCAACGGAACGGGAGGAAAGGACGGCAGAACGGAAACGTGTGTCCAATGCAACGGCGCCGGTCAGATGCAAACTGTCCGCAACAGCCCGTTCGGGCGGATCGCGTCAGTTACGGATTGTCAGAAATGCGGCGGAACGGGAAGGACGTACAAAGAACGCTGTGCAAAATGCCGCGGTTCCGGACGGATATCAAGAACAAATACAGTAAGCGTTCCCATACCGAAGGGAATAGAGGACGGCACGAGATTAAGGATACAGGGCGAAGGCGATGCCGGATACAACGGAGGTCCGTCAGGTGATCTCTTTGTTGTTGTTCACGTTCAAGACGATAAAAGATTTGAAAGGGAAGGCATCAACCTGTGGACAGAGGTCACAACGACATATCCGAGATTGGTATTGGGGGGAACGGAGGACGTGATCACGCTGGAAGGTGAGACCGCCAAAGTTACGATACCGCCGGGTACGCAAGTTGATTCCGTATTGAGGATACAAGGCAAAGGGCTGCCGAAGTTCAGGAGCAACTCCAGAGGGGATCTTTTCCTGCGTGTGAGGATAGACGTCCCTTCAAGGGTATCAGAGGAAGAGAAGGAATATCTCAGAAAACTTGACGAAAAGGCAGGCTCACCGAAAAGATCAAAAGGATTCTTTAAAAAGTGAATCGAAATTCATTTTTTTGGCTGTGCAGGAACGACATCTCTCAGTATCTCGCAATAACAATAAAATACGCGGAATATTTATACAGCCAATCAGACGGCTGGGGAAATAAATGGGTAAAGTAAACATTCTCGGAGTGATCGGCGGTGCGTTAGCAGCAGTTTCGGTATTTTTGACATGGATCGTGATAGGTCCGATAGAGATAACCGGATGGGAGATATTCGACAACTCCACCGGTTATGAGGTCTATTATCTTCTGATACCGATGATCGTATTGGTGCTTGGCGGCGTTGCCATTTTATTGTCATTGTTGGGAGTACGCGGAATAACGGGCATGATAGGAAGTTCTCTTCTCACTTTGCCGATAATATTCATATTATTATTCCTGGAAGATGTGGGCGCATTAGAATTCATGGAGATAATGGATATAATAGACCTGATGGGAATAGGTGCATTCATGTGTATCGCTTCCGGTGTCGTTCTGATGATATCAAGATATGTAGGCGGCAAGAAATAGAACGCATTCGTCCCGTTAAATTCTAAAGAAAGGAAGGTAGGGGCAACACCCCTGTTTTTCTGCATTATCAGGTGCCGAAGAAGGCTCTGACGTTCGGTCTGAGGAAATACCACGCAAGGAATGCCGCAACGAACAGTCCGAACACTCCTGAGAAATCTCCCGTTACAATTGAGTATATGCCGAATACTATGTCAAGAGCCAGCAATACTATCACAAGATACCAGCCGAGCGTGCTGCCTTTCCAGAGGAAGTATGCTACGATCAGCATCAGCAGGCCGATCACAAGGAAGAACCCGCCGAATATAATGCCAAACTCTAATATCTCGAGTGCGGAGCCGAGGGCGACTATCGAGAGTCCGCCGAGCAGCAAAAGCACTCCGCCGAGAGCCATCAGTATGCAGATTATGGACAGAAACGTAGGTCTTTGTGCCATGCTCTGCGGAACGTTGTCCAACTATATAAAAAGGAAGCGGGCGCGTCAACGGACGCGCCGTGTTTCTGAGTACCGTTCAGTACGTGCGCTCCGGTTTGAAATAAGCGATCATCTGCGGCTGATACAATATCACGAGAACAGCGATCGCAAGTATCAGTTCGATAAGGCTCAAATATCCGCCGCTGACGACGTCGAACACAGAGAAGAATATCGCGATCGCCAACACAATAATGAGCACAGTCCTTCCGCCGTTCGAACCGCTGTACAGCAGGAACGCAAGGATGAGCGAAAATATCCCCAGAAAGATGAATAAACCCGCAACGATGATCAGGATGGCATCTATCAGATCCTCAAAAAGTTCCTCATATCCTTCCATGCCGGTGATGTCGATATCCGTACCAAGCGCAAGAAAACCTTGTAAAATGTAATACAATCCGACCGCGGCGACGATCGCCACGGCTATCCAAAGCATCACAGGTTTTCCATTATACGTTGAATTAAGGTCCATGTACACGCAGCACAATGCACAGATAAAAACCTAACCTGCGGCGTTTTGCACATATGAGCCAGTTATAATCGGCGATAAGAACAACGTATCATGACAGCAAGAGGTCAATAACATTCCTGTACGCGTTCCGTACGGAGTTTATGTCGTTGACGCTTATCGTGTACATAGGTCCCTGTTCCGAATAATCACCGATAGCGGATGCGTTCGTAAGATCATCACCGATCTTCAAAATTCCGTTAACATCCTTCTCAACCGCCTTTTTAGCGATATCATCAAAACAAAGGTATTTTCCGGATCCGTTACGTATCTCGTTCTCAATACCGTTCGTTTGGAAAGAAATTATCAAAGCAGCTTCCAACAAGCGTCTCATGACGAGAGCGCAGGAATCGAATGATCCGTTCCTGTATGATGTATTAATCTGCATGACAAGACGATCAAGACCTTCCTTTCTTTTCTTACATCTCGTTATGTCAACGACCTCAAAGATCTCGGGTGCCGCTGTTTCCGTGTTCTTTATCCACAAATGTCCGTATTTTGAATCCAGCGCTCTGAGCGCTTCGCTTTTGAATGAGAGACTTCCGTCAAGTTTCTTATCGAATGACGGATGTTTTTTCATATCATTTTTCAAAGCATCCGCATCTTTCACGGTGACATCAACATCCTCGAACAGTTCTAACACTTTTTTCACGGAGAACATTGTGAACTTCTTTTCCTTTACCAAGTAATAACAAAAGAGTTCAAAATTCTCAATATCGGAATTTGAACCCATTTCGCATGCGCAGGCAAAATCAGGTATGCGCAGAACGGAAACGGACGTTCCGTGAACGCCGCTTCCCCAGAGATGTCCGTACTTCTTTTCCAATGCTCTCAGCACATCATTCTTGAATTTCAATGTGCCTTCAATGCCGTGCGGTCTGAAAGAATCATATTTTTTCGTTCTTTTCTTCAATTCATTAGCATCCGGAACGGGAAGTCCCGCTTCCTCGTACATCGGGATTATCTTTTTCGGGGAGAACGAGAACGCATCCTCTTCCTTCGAAAGATAGTAACAGAACAGTTCGAAATTCTCCATCTCGTCCTTGGAGACCATGTTGCACGCGTCAGCGAAATCTGCCAATTGCATATTCTTACCCTAAGGGTGTTCATCACATACAGGGATAAACCGTTTGCGCTGATATATGTGCGAAAATGAAGGATATACACAAAATGGTGATATGGCGCCGAGGAGGAGATTTGAACTCCCGAGGCGTTGTCGCCAGTGGTTTTCGAGACCACCACCTTACCGGACTAGATTACCTCGGCACTGTTCTGCGGGAGAACGTTCATCTATATTTACGCTTTGTTCGAGATTAGGTTTATTATCTTCGTTAGTATAAGGGAAGTGCACGTTCTCGTGCGCATGTCCAAGGGGGAGAACATTTGGCAACGGTCAGGAGAGCACTTATCAGCGTGTCCGATAAAAAAGGGATAGTTGAGTTCGCAAAGGAATTGGCTGCGTTGAACATTGAGATCATTTCAACGGGCGGAACGTACAACCTTCTGAAAGAGAACGGATTAAAAGTTATCGAAGCGGCCGAGGTAACAGGATCGCCGGAAATGCTGGACGGGCGCGTCAAGACGTTGCATCCGAACATCCACGCGGGCATATTGGCAAGACGCGATAAGAAGGAACACATGGACGCGATCAGGAAAATGAACATCGGAACAATAGACATGGTCGTTGTTAACTTATATCCGTTCAAACAGACGGTATTGAAGAAAGCGTCATTGGACGATATCGTTGAGAACATAGATATCGGCGGCCCGAGCATGATACGGGCCGCAGCCAAGAATTACGATTCCGTAGCAGTTATAACGAATTCCGATCAGTATGATGAAGTCATAGAACAACTGAAGGAGAACGGTTCTCTGAACAAAGAGATATTATCAAAACTGATGGCAGAGGCATTCATTGCGACCGCCAACTACGATGCAATGATAGCGAAAACAATGTTCAAGGAGTTCTGTGAAGGTTTCCCGCGGTCGCTCCCTATACCTTCGGAAAAGGTAATGGACCTGAGATACGGCGAAAATCCAAATCAGAAAGCGGCGTTCTATTCCGATCCGTTCACACCCGGGACCACTGTTGCAAGATCTGAGCAACTTCACGGAAAGGAATTATCATTCAATAACATACTAGACCTCGATAAATCGCTGGATATAGGAATGGATTTCGAAAGGCCTACGGCCGTCGTGATGAAACATACGAATCCCTGCGGTCTCGCTTCTGCAGATGACATTTACGAAGCGTTTGTTACCGCTTATGCCGTTGATCCGTTATCGGCATTCGGTTGTGTGATATGTCTGAACAGAGAATGTGACGTCCGCACAGCGGAGGAGATATCAAAATATTTCGTTGAAGCGGTGATCGCGCCGAATTTCGAGAACGAAGCATTAGAGATACTGACGAAAAAGAAGAACATACGATTATTGAGAACGAACTCCCCCATATCCCCTGCACAAAGATTCCGCGAAGATAAGATGAAGAAGGTCCAAGGCGGTTATCTCGTTCAAACGGACGAGGATGTTCTCATCGATCTCAAAACACTGAAAGTGGTAACGAAACGTTCACCCACAGATGAGGAATTAAAAGCATTAGGATTTGCATGGAAACTTGCTAAGCATGTCACTTCCAACGCGGTCGTCTACGTAAAAGGGGAAAGAGCAGTAGGAATAGGAGCGGGACAGATGAGCCGTGTCGATTCGGCGATGATAGCGCGCGTAAAAGGCGGCGAGGGAACAAAAGGAAGTGTAATGGCATCGGACGCGTTCTTCCCGTTCCGCGACGGTGTTGATGAAGCGGCCAAAGCCGGTGTAACAGCGATAATCCAGCCAGGAGGATCGATAAGGGATCAGGAAGCAATAGACGCCGCCGATGAGCACGGAATGGCGATGATATTCACCGGCTGCCGCGTGTTCCGTCATTAGCATCGTCATCAATGACAATAGGAAGGCCTTGAGCCTTCCTTTTCATATGTCCGCCGGGGCCGCCTCGTTCTATCCTTGCCTTTTCTATACATTCATCGGAACTGCATACGAATGCGGCAAAAACGAAGTTTGTTGCGGTCTTTCCGCAAAATTGACACTCATGGTCTTCAATTCTCATAACTTCCGCAACGGTACGTAATGATTAATCTTTTCCCATAAATTGATAAACGAAGTTTGTCTATTGATGTCATGGTCACCGCCGGCGATGTCGTATCATTATTTTCGCTTACCTCATGCACAGGATGCGGAAGGTGCGGCAAAGTATGTCCGAGCGGCCGCAACGGAGGGCCGTGTCCGAATGACATAATAGAAATTATGGTCAACTCACAGCCGACCTCCGAAATTCATGCGGATGCGTGGAAATGTTTGATGTGCCATCGCTGTTCGATGGAATGCCCGAAAGGTATTGACGTAACGAGAATGATGAGGATGCTGAGATACATCTCACCGGAGATACCGAAAAGATTTGTCAAAGCAAGCGAAACACTGGCAGAGCAGGCCTGCGCATTTCCAGTGAACGAAGCGGTCAACAAAAAAAGAACGGATCTCAAGTTAAAAAGGATCGATATTTCCGAGAAAGCGGTCAGCGAATTAAAAGAGATAATAAGAACAACGGGGTTCCGTAATGAATGATATTGTCCTTTATCCGGGGTGTTTGATAAGATCGCGATTGCCGTTCCTGGAAGCGGCTGTAAGATTCATCCTGAAGAAACTGAACATCGCCGCTGACGATATGGAAGATGCAACATGCTGTATCGAACCCGTCGGCCTCAGATCAATGGGTCCGCGAACATGGTTGGCAGCAACCGCAAGGATACACTCTGTCGCTTCCGGAAGAAAGATATTGACACTTTGCGACGGCTGTGATCTGTCGTTAGCGGAGGCCGGAAAGGAATTATCAACGCAGGACGGAAAAGAAAGTGTTAAAGAAATAATAAAGGACATCGGGCGCACCGTCAGCGTTACGGAGACAATAGGTCTTCTGGAATTCCTGCATTCGAATCTTGACAAAATAAAAGATAATATTGTTACCGAGATAGATTTCAACATTGCTGTATTCCCCGGATGCCATTGTGAAGCGGCATGCAAAATGAAGGGAATGTCGGCTGCGGATATGTTATCAGATATCGTGAACGCATTGGGAGGCAACGCCGTCCGCCTTCCCGCGGACCTGTGCTGCGGCGGAGGATTGGCCGGAGTGGACGATGAATTGGAAAAGAAGGTGATGCATGAATCGATATCATCAATGCGTAACGCAGATACAATAGCAGTGGTGACATCATGCCCTTTCTGCTTCCTGCAGTTCGACCTCATCGGAAGACAAACAACGTTACATGTGGCGGAATTGGTAGCATCGGGAATGGGGTGGCAGGAGGATGCGCACCGCCATCACAGAACGAAATGATCGTTCATCTGACATTCAAAGAAAAATGAATTGCCTTCACAGAGTGAGTAAGCGAACCCATTGATATGATGTCGGCGAACTTTGCGTATCCGGCAGCATTCTCGGCGGTTATATTTCCGGACACTTCGATCATCGCTTTGCCTGCTTTTCTGACGGCGGCGGCGATACGTTCCGCTTCCGCCGGACAGGCGTTGTCGATCATGACGATGTCCGCAACGTTCGCAGCCATGACCGCATCATCGATATTCTCAATCTCTATCTCTATTCTTTTATCGATCTGGGTATGTTTGATGATGTTCACGATGTTCATCATACCGCCGGCCGCTTTTATGTGATTATCCTTTACCAATATCATATCATAAAGGCCGTACCTGTGCGGCATACCACCACCCAATATTATAGCTTTCTTCTCGTACGCTCTGAACCCGGGCGTTGTTTTTCTGGTGCCGGCTATCTTGATGTTATTGTTAACGGACATGCATTCGGTAACGATATCATTCACTGCCGTCGCAATTCCGCTCATTCTCATCATCATGTTCAGCGCCGTACGTTCGGCGGTCATTATCCTCTTTAGCGGGCCGGTGACGGTCATCACCGCAGTACCTTTCTTCACACGGGCACCGTCCTTTACACGCTTTTCGCATTTTGCGTTAAGCATCTTAAAGATCTTTCCCGCTTCCTCTAGTCCCGCGATCACGGCGTCATTCTCGCAGACGATATCAGCTGAACCGTCAACATCGGGAACGAACATCTCCGTTGTTATGTCGCCGGTACCGATATCCTCGTTCAGAAATTTTCTGAGATCATCAGACATCTAACCTGAACTCCTCTCCGAGTTTCGGAAGAATGACGTTGTAATCATCTTTCAGATCATTCAGGAACAGTTCACGGGTATCAGAGTGCATCAGAACAACGTTCTTCGGATCACATTTCCGTACGAATTCAACGATCTGGTCATGGTCGGCGTGCGCTGAGAAATCGTATTTGTGAACTTCGCATTCCACCTTCATTATCTCGCCGTCCATCATGACGCATCCGTTATCCATCAGCATACGGCCGTTGGTATCTTCTGCTTGATAACCAACCAAGAGGATGGCGTTCTTCGGGTTCTTCCCCATTTCGCGCAGATATCCCAGTACGGGGCCGCCGTCGAGCATCCCGCCGGTCGTTACGATGATCTCTCCTTTACTCGATTGTGACCTCATGTTCGGATTCCTTACTTCTTGGAACACTCTCTTTGCGCTCTTGAGTTTTTTGTGATCCAGAAGATATTCCGGGTAATTCATGTAAAGGCGTGTTATACTCCTGCCCATCCCGTCCACCCACATGTCATAGCCGCTGTTCCTGAGCAAAAGCATTATCTCCTGCGTTCGTCCCGTTGCAAAGCAAGGTATCAGGACGCGTCCTCCTCTGTCGGTAACTTCTGCTATTTTGTTAAGGAACATCGCTTCCGATTCCTTTCTCGGTATGTGGATACGTCCGCCGTACGTTCCTTCGATGAACAGATTTTCACAATCGACCGAACGTGCCGGTCCGACAAGCCTTGTGCTTATTGTATGAATATCACCGGAATATACTGTGGACGTGTCACCGACGATCTCGAACATCGCCGCACCCGGCACATGGCCGGCAGAATGCATCGTAATATCAAAATCATCAAGATCCGCGGTGTCACCGAACGTCAGCGGAATGACGTTCCTCATCGTTCTGTCTATATCTCCTTTCGTATAAGGGAGAGGATAATTCTCCGATTTTGCAATTTTTAGGCTGTCGTTCATCATTATCTCGCTTACTTCCGCGGTGAGCGGAGTTGTGAAAAGTTCACAATTATCGCGGCCGCAGACACTCGGCACCATTCCGCAGTGGTCCAGATGGCAATGCGTTAAGAAAACGCGATCTATCCGGCCGCTCTCAAGCGGATATTCCGGCGGTTTCGTGGGACTCATGCCGTATTCGAATAATGACGTTATTCCGTTATACTGCATCGTCATTCCCATGCGGCCTATGGCATCCGCTCCGCCCAAGAATCTGAATTTCATTTCCATTGGTATCTCTCCCGTTTGTATGTTCGCCTTTTGTAAAGGACTTTGTGAAAAGAGGTCGGACGACCTCTTTGGACCTGCATTCTATAGGAAGCGCACGCATCAGCGGGCGCATACATTTAAAGGCCGATTGTCAACAGTGGTATTTAACTCTGTTTGAAAAGAAGACGGAATGTTTTGACAAGTAGTTATTCTTACTGTAAGGATAACCTCTTTTCAAAACGGAAAAGAAGACGGAAAGATATACGTTCCGGCGTTATCAAACGTCATTGATCGATAATCCTGTGAAACTTATATCGTAACACTTCAGCTCGTGTCTGAGCATCTCCGCTTTGTTCTTCAGAGAACCGATGTCTAATTTTTTCGGATTGCGTTTAACGTCTATGAGCTCAACTCTCTTTTCAACGTCATTGAGAACGACAATATCTATTTCCACATCACCTTTTCTGTTCCAGTAGGTGCCAACTTCCGTGTATGTTCCTTCTTCGATGATCCTTTGTCTGAAATAATTTTCCAGCACCTTTCCGAGGTATTCATCAAGACCGTTCCTTATGACCTTGTTAAGGAGATCCATCCTTCCGGACTCGATGTGATCGATATAAGGCAGAATGAACCTGAAATAGAAACTAAGGTACATATCGGCAACATACCATCTGGCGTTGCGGCTCCCGGGTTCCGAGAACACAGGATTTATCTGTTTTATGAACGAATACTCGCTCTCAAGTCTTTGGAGGTACGCACCCGTGTCCATGCCCAAGATGTTATCGATCTCCGGTCTGCGGTTCTTGCCTCCGGCGATCAGTTGCATTATTGAAAAATGTGTCTTATGGTCTTTCCCGAACTCAGATACCGTCATATCCTTTCCGTCTCTGACGAATACGGAATCAATTGATGTCACTCCGTCGATCATCTTCTCCGCGGTATCCTTTCCGGAATCCATGAGTATCTCCAGATAACCCGGGACACCGCCGGTGAGCATGTACAGCGTGAGGATGTCGTTCTGAGTATAATTTTGATCGTGCTCTTTCAGGATGGTCTTCATAACGGCGATCGAAAAAGGGCGGAGAACGATCTTTGACGTTGCCCTTCCGAACAGCGGCTCATTTGAATCTTCGAACAGTTTGATCATCATAGAATGTACCGAACCGCTGACGATGAGGTTCACTCTGGAGGAGTTCTTGTAAAGATCCCATATCTCCTGTATCTCGCCGTATACGACATCATTCACGTACTTGAGATTCTGGAACTCATCTATCATGATGGTAAGGGGTTCCTCTCGGGAAGATATCATCAATGCCTTGAGGATGTCCCTGAACTTCGTTGCGCTGCCCGGTATCTCGATACCTGCTTCCGCTGCTGTTCTCTGCAGTTTCTCGCAGAGCAACGGTTCCGCAACCTTGGACACGAATAGATATACGGAACGGCTCCCTTCCGCAGATCTGAGCATAAGCGTTGTCTTTCCTATCCGGCGCCTTCCTATCAGCACGGTGAACGTGCTTGAACGTTCAGATTGTTCTTTTATGCGTTTCAGTGACTCAAGTTCCCTCTCTCTGCCGTAGAATCTCATGCTATCGAAACAAGGTAATACAAATTACGGTAATATAGATTACGGTATTTCAGAATACCTTAATTGTGGGAACGAGGTCTGCCAAAGTAATTCGGGAGACCGTTCCGCATACTCACATTCTCAGCTCCGTTCTTTAAATACTCCGGTTGCACGCGCATGCAAAACGGCGCGATCTCAAAGAAAGCGTTATATATGCGCTATTCTGATGCAAATCGGTCAGCCGTTTGTCTGACA
>Ga0123356_10000753_pt1 | contig 35842 bp, 32 predicted proteins | sample TergutEmb28metaG_2_FD_92546 | JGI IMG/M metagenome (GOLD analysis project Ga0123356, IMG submission 92546) | Embiratermes neotenicus P3 segment gut microbial communities from Petit-Saut dam, French Guiana - Emb289 P3 | ecosystem: Host-associated > Arthropoda: Insects > Digestive system > Gut ...
CAACCGTGACGGCGAGGTGGTATTCGAAGACGTACCCCTGGGCCGGTACATGGTGATAGAGACCAAGGCCCCCGAAGGCTACATCGGCAGCGACATACGACGCAGCCTGGACATCAACGGGGAGCGAGCCGTGCGGACTATTGTCGTGCCTAATCGCAGGGGCTCGAATGCGGGTGAGGACGACGAGGGTTTGGTCCGGTCCCTGCTGGAGACGATTATGGATTTGGGTGTGCCCAATGCCGGGGCTTGTAGTAGGAATGTGGGGGACTGTCCTAAGTAAAGGTAATCTCCAAAGCCGCGAGCATAATCGCTTGCGGCTTTTCCCATGCTCTGTTATACTGGTTTTCGTTAGATGAACACAGAACAAAAGGAAGTTTCATGCAGATACAATGGTACCCAGGGCATATGGCGCGGGCCAAGCGCTTGCTCAAGGATCAGCTAAACCGGGTGGATGTGGTGCTGGAGCTGTGCGACGCACGGTTGCCCGCCTCTAGCCGTAACCCGGATTTGGACGCGCTTTGCGCGCGCAAGCGGCGGATTGTGGTGTTAGGCAAGGCCGACCTGGCCGAAGAAAACGTAACCCGCGCCTGGATGCGTTTTTTTGAGCGGCAGGGTTTGCAGGCGATCCCTTTTGTAGCCCCCCGGGGACGGCCCAAGGAAGTGCTGGCGGGTATCGACCGGGCGGTGGCCGATGCGGTGGAACGCCAAGCCGCCCGGGGCGTGCGCAAAACCGTAAGGGCCATGGTGCTGGGCATCCCCAATGTGGGCAAATCCACGCTGATCAACTGCTTGCGCGGCCAGGCTGTGGCCAAGACTGCCGACCGGCCCGGTGTGACCCGCTCCAACCTGTGGGTGCGCGTTACCCCCTACCTGGAGCTGTTGGACACGCCCGGCTTGCTCTGGCCCAAGTTGGAAGATGCCCAGGCCGCCCGGCGCATGGCTTACGTAGGTACGATCCGCAACGAGGTGGTGGCTCAAGAGGAGCTGGCCCAAAGCCTTCTGGAAGAGCTGCTTTTGTTGCGCGAAGCTGCGGTGATAGAACGGTTTCGCATCACAAAACCTTATGGCGAAGGGCAGGCGCTGCTGGAGAATGCCTGCCGGGGGCGGGGATGGCTGATGGCCGGTGGCCTGCCGGATACCGAGCGCGCTGCGGCCCTGGTTTTGGATGAGTTTCGGGCAGGAAAACTAGGGCGAATTTCACTAGAACGACCAAAAGAGTAAGGGAGACAAGCCGGTGAGCATCACGGAAGTTGATCAAACGTTATGGTCGCAGGGTGTCATTTTCGCGGGCATTGACGAGGCCGGGCGCGGGCCGTTATGCGGCCCGGTGGTGGCCGCCTGCGTGATCATGCCGCCCGATCCGCTGATCGCCGGGATCAACGATTCCAAAAAGTGTACCGAAACAAGACGTGAGGCGCTGTACGCGCAGATTCTACAACACGCGGTGTTTTGTGGTGTTGGGGAAGCGTCGGTAGAAGAAATCGACGAGCGCAACATTCTGCAAGCCACCCTGCTGGCCATGAGCCGCGCGGCCCAGGGTGCGCCATGTGATCTTTTTTTGGTGGATGGGAACCGTGGGCCCCATCTTCCCGGCGAAGTGCGTACCCTGGTGGGTGGCGACGGGCGTTGTTATAGCATCGCCGCGGCTTCGATTGTGGCCAAGGTTACCAGGGACCGGGCCATGCGCGGGTTGGACGAGCAATATCCCGGCTATGGTTTTGCCCGGCACAAGGGATATGGAACCGCCGAGCACATAGCGGCCATCCGCGCGCTGGGTCCCGCGCCCATCCACCGCCGCGCTTTTTTGCGCAAGATATTGGGGGAAGGCGCATGAACACCCGGCAACAAGGCGAGCAGGGGGAGCGGGTGGCCGAGGATTACCTTGTGGCCCAAGGCATGGCGCTTATCGCCCGAAATCTACGCTATCCCAACGGCGAGGTGGACTTGGTGATGCGCGACGGCAACTACACCGTGTTTGTGGAGGTAAAGCGCCGCTTTGGCACACGCTACGGCACCGGCCGCGAGGCAGTGACCCTTACCAAGCGGCGGCGCATCTGCGCCGTGGCCCTGCGTTACCTGCGGGCAAACGGGCTGCTGGGCACAGCCACACGCTTTGATGTGGTGGAGATCCACGGCGAGGTGATCAACCACCTGCCCAACGCCTTCCCTTATACGCCGCCGGCGCGGGGGAGAGGGTTTTTTTGAAGGGGGTTTCTTCTGTGAAAAAAACCATCGGCATCATGCTGGCTGTTTGTTGCATATTCTTAACCGCCTGCGCGCCTGCCAGGGAGCCCGGCGAGAATTTGGTGCGCAACGGCGGTTTTGACCAGGGGAGCGGCGATACGCCCGATGGCTGGGATCGTGGCATGTGGCTCTATGGCGAGGAAGTCACCCGTATGGGCCGCGACTCCAACGGTTACGAGGGCGAATCCAGCGTGTTTATCGAAAACCTGATACCCAACGACGCACGCTGGGAACAAACACTGAAAGTAAAACCCAGGACATGGTATCGGTTTAGCGCCATGATACGTGCCGAAGGCTGCAATCCGCTGCACAAGGGCGCCAACCTTTCCATCAAGGACATATACGGCACATCGCCCGAAGTCCACGACACGGCTGGCGAGTGGGTGCATGTGGAGCTTTTTGGCTACACAGGCGATGGCCAGAACCAGCTGACCCTGATGGCCCGGTTGGGTGGTTATGGCTCGGAAAACATAGGCAAGGCCTGGTTTGACAACCTGGAGGCATACGAGATACCCAGCGGCGCGATTCCCGAAGGGGCCATGGTGCTGCCCAACCTCAAACCCCAGGAGGCGGCTCCCGAACCAACACCGCCCCGAGAGCCGGTTCCGCCCGGCATGAATACCTTCTATATGTTAGCGGCGCTGGGTTTGCTGTTTGTGGCATTGACGCTGTTTTTGGGATGGGGAAGGGAGAAGGAGCTGCTCTCCCCCCCTCGGTTGGCGCCTTCTGTTTTGTGGATCATACTGGGCGGTGGGCTGCTGGTGCGCTTGGCGGTGATGGCCAACTCACCCGGTTATGGGGTGGACGTGGGTTGCTTTACCGCCTGGGCGGGGCGTTTGTTTGCTGTGGGGCCGTGGAATTTTTATGCCGAAGGGTATTTTTGCGATTATCCTCCGGGTTACCTGTACGCGCTGTGGGTCAATGGGTTGCTCATGAGGCTGTTTGGTGTAACGGGCAACGGGTTTGCCGCCCGGCTCATATTGCGTGGTCTGCCCATGTTGTGCGATCTGGCGGGCGCATACCTGCTGTACAGGCTAGGCCGAAAGGCCCTGGGTGAGCGAATGGCGCTGCTGTTGGCAGCGGTGTACGCCCTGAACCCGGCCACCATCGTTACCAGCGCGGCCTGGGGTCAGGTGGATTCGGTGCTTACCCTGGGCTTGGTTGCCGTGGCATTGCTTGTGCAAAAGCGGGCGTGGCGGTGGGCGCTGCCGGTGTATATCCTGTGCGTGTTGGTCAAACCCCAGGCCCTGATGGCCGGGCCTTTGGGTTTGCTGGCGTTGATCGCCCAGGTTGCGGGGGATAAAGAAACGCGGGCAAAGCTGCTCAAACAGGCCGGCATCGGGCTGGCCATCGGCGTGGCCGCGGCGGTGGTGATCGTGGTTCCTTTTTGGGGGAATCAGCAGCCCAATTGGCTCATTGAAAAGTACGTGGGCACCATGGGGTACTATTCTTACGCCACCGTGAACGCCGCTAATTTGTTCTATCTGCTTGGCGGCAATTGGCAAGTTTTATCGCAACCAGCCTTTGCCGGAATCACCTGGGGCGCCATCGGCACAGCTAACTTGGTGCTGGTACTGGTGTATGTGGGGTTCGTATTTTGGCGCACCAAGCGCGACGATATCGTATGGGCCTGCGCGGCGCTGCTGTTTGTTGGCATCTTTGTGATGAGCACCCAGATGCACGAGCGTTACCTGCTGCCCGCCCTGCTGCTGCTGGGCATGGCCTACGCCCAAAAGGGCGATTTCCGTTACTTGATTGTGTTGGCTGGTTTTAGCGCCACCATGCTGGTGAACGTGGGCATGGTGCTGGCCTTTGAGCACCTGATCCACCCCTACGTGTGGGTGGGCCAGATACTGGCGGTGATCAATCTTGTGCTGCTGGCCCTGCTGGTGTGGACGGTTTGGCAGGACGGGGCCGGTGCTGAGCCCCGATGGAACGGGAAGGTTTTGCCTGCACCTCAACCGGATCGGGCGGCCCTGCGGCGCGCCGATGCTTTACTCCGCTCCCGCGATCACAAGCTGCGCATGTGCCGTATCGATTGGCTGGTGATGGCTGGTATCACACTGGCTTATGCCGTGGTGGGTTATTGGGGGCTGGGTGATAGGCAAGTTCCCCAAACCGAGTGGCGGCCCGCCACACCTAACGAGCAGGTGGTATTTGACCTGGGCGAGCGGCGGGATTTTGAGCTGCATTACCATGTGGGCACATTCTCTGAACCCTTTACCCCGCCCTCCTTTTCCATCGCTACCTCCGACGATGGGCAAACCTGGTCAACCGAGTATGGGGTGGATATGAAGCTTGGGTACTCCAATACCTGGCAGGCGTATAGATATCCTGTGCTGTACACCGGAGATGAAAACTATGACGACTATGATGAAGACGAAGAAGAGTGGCTGCCCGAAGAAGATGTTGCTCCGGCGGGCCTGGCAGGGCGCTATGTACGCCTTACCTCCAGGCGCCATAACCTTATGCTGCTGGAAGTTGCCTTCCATAATCCGGAGGAGGGCGGAATCTGGCCGGTGACGGCTGGGGCTGGGGGCGAACGCCTGATAGACGAGCAGCACCTGGTGCCCGAACGCTTTTATTACATGAACAGCACCTACTTCGACGAGATCTATCACGCCCGCACCGGATATGAGCATCTGCACCGGATCAACGCCTTTGAGTGGACCCATCCGCCCCTAGGGAAATTGCTGATCATGGCCAGCATCAGCGTGTTTGGCATGACACCCTTTGGCTGGCGCTTTGCGGGCGCAACGGTAGGCGTGCTGATGCTGCCCGCCCTGTACCTGCTGGCCAAACAACTGTGGAAACGCACCGATCTGGCCGCCTTCACCACCCTGCTGTTTGCCCTGGACTGCATGCACTTTACCCAAACCCGCATCGCCACCATCGACAGTTACCCGGTGCTGTTTATCATGCTGATGTATTGGTTTATGTTTAGATATATGCAAATGAGCTTTTATCACCAAAAGCTGTGGAAAACCCTAGTGCCGTTGGCGTTATGCGGCACAGCCACCGGGTTGGCCATCGCCAGCAAGTGGATTGGCATGTATGCGGCCATCGGGCTTGCGCTGCTGTTTTTCTACACGGTGTATCAGCGGTTTGTGGAGCGGCGCTACGCCCTTGCCAGTGGGGATGATGCCCTCTGTGACCAAACCGGCGGCTTTGCCCGCAATCTTTGCCTCACCTTGGGCTGGTGTGTGCTTTGGTTTGTGGCGGTGCCGTTTTTGATTTACTATTTGTCTTACTACGTGCACTTCCTGCCCAACGGTGGCCTGAACTGGCAGCGCTTCTGGAGCTTGCAGCAGGGTATGCTGTCGTATCATAGCGGCGACCTGCCCCATCCGTACCAATCCCCATGGTGGGAGTGGCCCATCATCGCCAGGCCCATGTGGTACTATGCGGGAGGGCGGCTGGCCGGCGGCCGGGTGTCTACCATTGTGGCCTTTGGCAATCCGGCGGTGTGGTGGGGTGGCCTGGTGGCGTTGATCGTGACGTTTGCTTACGCTGCATCCTATGGCCTGCGCCGTATGCGCAGCGGCATTCGAGGGTCTTGGCTTGAGTTAGGCGAAAGAACCCGCGCTATGCTATTTACCGCCACGCTGCTGGTGATTGGTTTTGCCTCCCAATACCTGCCTTGGGTGCTGGTACCACGCTCCACGTATATCTATCATTATTTTGCCAGCCTGCCCTTTATCATTTTGTGTATGGGGCAGTGCGCACTGATGCTGTGTAAGAACAACCGCAGGCTTGGTTATTGGATGTGCGGCGGTTACTTGTTGTTTACCCTGGCGCTGTTTGTGGGTTACTACCCCTTTGCTAGCGGCGTGCCGATGCCCGAGGCATGGGCACGGGCGATGCAGTGGGCGTTTAAGCTGCCGTATTAGTTGCCCTACTAATTGCCCTACAAAAGGGTGATCGTGTTTTATGATGTGCATTAAGCAGATTATGAAGGGTGAAAGGAGAAGCGTTTTTTAAATGAAAAACAAGTGGTTTAGCTATATTTACATAAACACAGAGAAAAGCTTTGTACAGACCTCCGGAATTACATGGAACGAGTTTTACCATGGAATAGGCACAAAGCCGCAGAACCTTCTTCTTCTTTCCGGGTACTCAAGTGAAATGTCTGTCTGCAAACTAAATATGGACTGTATTCTGTCCAAGGAAATGGAAAAATTCACTGACTCAGATGTTTATGATTTTGGCGACTTTTGTTGGGTGGATTTTCCTGATTCCGCTAGTCTCGACAACGTCACCGATAACGAACTGGCGGAGTTGCTCTTTTTCCGGCACATGTGTCGGCCTTTGACATCCTATACAATTCCTAGCCTGCAGAACCGTTATGCTTACTGGGGTCACGATGACGGCTGGTTTACCCGCGTATATATGGAGCGACCCGAAGAATACAAGCAAGTCATCGAATACAAAATCCTGAAAGAGCTAAAAGGGCGCAAGCGCTCCATTGAGCCGATTCCAACAGAAATCATGAATGTGCTTTTTGTTATGTTTCAAGGCGGGGCGGTGTTGGATTTTGAAGGAAGCACCGCTTCGGGTGTTCGTGTGTATGCTATGGGCAATGTCAGTGATATGGATAGTATTCACTGCCTGTTGGATCGACACAGGTCGAGGTTGAGTGGCACGCTATTGTGGTATGACACGCGCACTAAAAAATGGAGCATTTCTGACTAATCGCACAGAAGAAAGGAGGCCACCCCATGCTAGCAAAGCTGCTAAGCTTTGGGCTCCAAGGCATCGAGGGTTTTCCGGTGATCGTAGAGGTTAATATCTCCGAAGGCATGCCCCTCTATGAGCTGGTGGGCCTGCCCGATGCCGCCGTAAAGGAGAGCCGGGAGCGGGTGCATGCCGCCCTGGGCAACAGCGGTTTTATGCCGCCGGTGGCCCGCATCACCATCAACCTGGCCCCGGCCGATACCCGCAAAGAAGGCCCGGCATTCGACCTGCCCCTGGCCCTGGGCATTTTGCGTGCCTCGGGCCAGTTAACCATGGAAAATGGCGAGAATGAGGATTTCCGCAAGCGCCTGTACCTGGGCGAGTTGGCCCTAGATGGCGAAGTGCGCCCGGTGCGCGGCGCGCTACCCAAGGTGATCGCCGCCCGTGCCATGGGCGTGGAAGAGGCCCTGCTCCCCGCCGCCAACGCCGCCGAGGCCGCCTGCATCGAGGGGGTGCGGGTGATCCCCGTGGCTTCCCTGCGGGAAGCAGTGGGGCATCTTTCGGGAGCGGTGCCCATTTCGCCTGTAGAGACAAAACCTTACGCCGCCTATCGCGCCCAATCCCAACCCCAGCACGATCTTAGTGCCGTGCGGGGCCAATGGGGGGCAAAACGCGCGCTGGAGATCGCCGCTGCTGGCGGCCACAACCTGCTGATGATCGGCCCGCCAGGCTCCGGCAAAACCATGCTGGCCCGCTGCCTGCCCGGCATATTGCCCGACATGGCCTTTGAGGAGGCGCTGGAGACCACCCGCATCCACAGTGCCGCCGGGCAGATGCAGAGCGGCGGTAGCCTGATGGCCGAGCGCCCCTTTCGTTCGCCTCATCACACCGCCTCGGCAGTGGCGCTGGTGGGCGGCGGCGCTCAAGCCAAGCCGGGCGAGATCAGCCTTGCCCATGGCGGCGTGCTCTTTTTGGATGAGCTGCCCGAGTACAGCCGCGTCTCATTAGAAGCCATGCGCCAGCCCCTGGAAGACGGTTTTGTATCCATCGCCCGCATCAACGCCCAGGCCCGCTATCCCGCACGGGTGATGCTGGTGGCCTCCATGAACCCCTGCCCCTGCGGCAATTACGGCAGTGCCGACAAAGAGAAAAAATGCCGTTGCGATCAAAATGCCATCCGCCGGTACTTGGATCGTATCTCCGGCCCGCTGCTGGATCGTATCGACCTGCAGTTGCAGGTGGAGGCCGTGCCGGTGCGGGACATCGCCCAGCCCGCCGCCGAGGAGGCTTCCGAGTTGGTGCGCGCCAGGGTCAATGCCGCACGGGAAATCCAACGCCAGCGTTTTGCCGATACACCCGGCCAATACTGCAACACCCAGCTCACCACCCCGCAATTGGATCAATACTGCCCCCTGGACGAAGCAGGCAAACAACTGCTCTTCCTTTCCATGGAGAAATACCGCCTGTCCATGCGGGCCTACACCCGCCTGATCAAGGTAGCCCGCACCATCGCTGATCTGGCAAGCGCCGAACACGTCGCACAAGAACACATTGCGGAAGCGATACAGTATCGCAGCCTTGATCCGAGGTACTGGGGCAATTAAAAGAATGTTTTAGAAGGTGCATTGATGGATATGAAGGTTGCTACAGAGCAAATATCCCGACTAAATTGCTTATTATCATTGCCATCAACTGATGTTTGTTGGTCAAAGTATATGAATGCAACGGAAGCAATTGAAGAGTTGGAATCGCTGAGAATTGGTATAGAAAAACAAGATAAGAATGCAATAGATAGGTTGCTCTTCTTATTACTCCCCACAGGTGATTTGCAGGAAATATCAATCAGTAGCGGTTGGGGCGAAGAATTCCTAACTATTGCTGAAATACTACAATCCGTTTTCGAAATCAAATCAATGGGATGACGAACGGGTAGACCAAGCATAGGAGGTGGTGATCGATCATGGAACAGCATGACCTCTGGCTCTGGCTCGCCGCTTCCGGCATCACGCCCAGGCAGTTTGCCCGGCTGATGGAGGTTTACGGCAGCGTTGAGGGCATTGACAAAGCCTTGGGTGGCTTTTCGGTGCGGGAAGGCGCTCTGCCGGTGAGTGCAACCGCCCTGCGTAAGTTACGAGAGGCGCGCAGGCCCGCGGCGATGAACGATGTGGAGCGTGCCATGAAACGCGCTGATATTCGCTTGGTGGCCCGGGATGATGCCGAGTACCCGCCCTTGCTGCGCCACCTGGACGAGGATGCGCCCATCGCCCTTTTTGTACGGGGCCAGGCGGAATTGAGGTTTCCACGGGCTTTTGCCATCGTGGGTACCCGCCGCTGCACCCGGTACGGGGCTTTGGCTGCCGAGCGCATCGCCGCCGGGCTTGGGGCGGCAGGGGTAGCGGTGGTTTCCGGTTTGGCGCGGGGGGTGGACACCGCCGCCCATTTGGGTTGCTTGTCCGTGGGCGGAAGCACCGTGGCCGTGCTTGGCTGTGGGGCGGATATTGTTTATCCACGAGAGAATGAGGAACTGCTGCGGCGTATTTTGGATGAGGGTGGCGCGGTGGTATCGGAGTATGCGCCGGGCGTACAGCCCTTGGGCCGTCACTTTCCGGTGCGCAATCGCATTATTAGCGGCATGTGCTCCGGCGTGCTGATCGTGGAGGCATCGGTGCGGTCGGGGGCCAAACACACGGTGGATCACGCCCAGGCCCAGGGGCGGGAGGTATACGCCCTGCCCGGCCCGGTAGATACCCCCACCAGCGAGATGCCCTTGATCCTGTTGCGGGATGGTAGTCAAATGGCTACTTCTGCTGGGGATATTCTTGAGAGCATCCGGTGGTTAGGTGATGACGGGGAAACCTGTAGGGGCGATTATCAATCGCCCGCGCCACTGGGGCGGGCGATTGATAATCGCCCCTACGACCACGATAAAACTCTCGCTGGCCTCGATCCAGCCCAGCGCCAGGTGGCCCAGGCGTTAAAAGAAAGCGAACTTACGTTTTCTGAAATTGTGGCCTGCACAGGGTTTTCTGCACCTGAATTGAATTCCTACTTGACATTGTTGGAATTACACGGAATAATAATACAGCTTCCGGGCCGCATCTTTGCGCTGGCACGGTGAGACGATAATCCTGCTTTTGATAGATATGGAGGAAGTCAGTTGAACACAAAATTGGTGATCGTGGAATCCCCGGCCAAAGCGCGTACCATTGCCCGGTTCCTGGGCAGGGGCTATAAGGTGGAGGCCTCTAACGGACATATACGCGACCTACCCAAAAGCCAAATGGGCATCGACATCGAAAACGGGTTCACCCCCAAGTACATCACCATCCGCGGGCGTGGCGACATATTGGACAAGATCCGCAAGGAAGCCCGGGGCGCCACCAAGATCTACCTGGCCACCGACCCGGATCGGGAGGGGGAGGCGATCTCTTGGCATTTGGCGCAAATCCTGGGGGTGGATCCCGCTGAGCCTTGCCGGGTGGTATTTAACGAGATCACCGCCAAGGTGGTGAAAAACGCCGTAAAAAACCCACGCCCCATCGACATGGAGCTGGTGAACGCCCAGCAGGCCCGCCGCCTGGTGGACCGGCTGGTGGGCTACAAAATCAGCCCCTTGTTGTGGATGAAGATCAAAAAGGGCCTGAGCGCCGGGCGTGTGCAGTCCGTGGCCACCCGTTTGATCGTGGACCGGGAGCAGGAGATTGACGCCTTTATCCCCGAGGAGTATTGGGATATCGGCGCTACCGCCATGATTGGCACAGGCGGAAAGGGCCAGCGCTGCGCCGTGCGTTTTGTGGGGCTGGACGGCAAAAAGGCCGAGCTTAAGAGCCAGGCGGATTCCGACGGGGCCAAGGCCCGGATCGAGGCCGCCAAACTTACCGTGATGGCCGTAAAACCCAGTGAGCGCAAAAAGAATCCCGCGCCGCCTTTTACAACATCCAACCTGCAGCAGGAGGCCGCCCGTAAATTAGGGTATACCACTGCCAAGACCATGCGCATCGCCCAGGAGCTGTACGAGGGTGTGGACGTGGGCAAGTCCGATGTCCACGGCCTGATCTCTTACATCCGCACCGACAGCGTGCGTGTGTCCGACGAGGCGCAAAGCGAGGCCCGGGCAGCCATTGCCGAGCGTTATGGCCCGGAGTATGTGCCCGCCCAGCCCAATGTGTATAAGGGGCGCAAAACCGCCCAGGATGCCCACGAAGCCATCCGCCCCACGGAACTGTCGCTGCTGCCCGATCAGCTAAAGGCCGCCCTCACCAAAGAACAGTACAATTTATATAAGCTGGTGTACAATCGCTTTTTGGCCAGCCAGATGACCCCGGCGATCTTTGAGACCCTTACGCTGGATATCGCGGGCGACGGCGTGTCCTTTCGGTTCTACGGGGAGCAAAAGCGCTTCCCTGGCTTTACTGCGGTGTATGAAGAGGGTACCGACGAAGAAGTGGAGCAGGTGGAGACCACGCTGCCCAAGGCCAATCCCGGCGATCCTGTGGCCTTGAGCGACATCGCCTGTGTACAGCACTTTACCCAGCCGCCGCCCCGGTATACCGAGGCATCCTTGGTGCGGGCGCTGGAAGAAAAGGGCATTGGCCGCCCGTCCACCTACGCACCCACCATCTCCACCATCCTGGCCCGTGGATATGTAGTGCGGGAAAAAAAGCGCCTGTTCCCCACCGAGCTGGGCGAGATGGTGACCGGCCTGATGGAGCAATACTTTCAAGACATTGTGGACGTTGAGTTCACCGCCGGTTTGGAGGAGCAGCTGGACACCGTGGAAGTGGGCGGCATGCCCTGGAAAGACGTGGTGTCGCGCTTTTACGGCCCTTTAGAAAAGTATCTGGAAGTGGCGGAGGCCTCCATCGAGAAGGTGGAAGTCAAACCCGAAGAGAGCGACATCCCCTGCGACAAATGCGGCGCTATGATGGTGTACAAGATGGGCCGCTTTGGCAAGTTCCTTGCCTGCCCTAAATTCCCCGAATGCCGCAATACCAAGCCTATCCAAATCGAAATCGACGCACCCTGCCCCAAGTGCGGCGCCAAATTGCTGGAAAAGAACTCCCGCAAGGGCCGCAAATTCTACGGCTGCGAAAAGTATCCAGATTGCGACTTTGTATCCTGGGAGATGCCCGTGGTTGACAAATGCCCGGCTTGCGGCGGATACATGACCCTCAAGCGTGGCCGCAAGGGCGAGATGTGGCATATCTGCGCCAATACCGACTGCAAGCACCGTGTAGAGATAGAAGAGACAGAGGGAGCCGACGAGTGACCGGCAAAAGGGCATTGGTAGTCGGCGCGGGTTTGGCGGGCTGTGAGGCGGCTTGGCAGTTGGCCACCCGCGGCATTACGACACGGCTGATCGACATGAAACCCGGCAGCCGTACCCCCGCCCACCACAGCAACGGTTTTGCCGAGCTGGTATGCTCCAACTCCCTGCGCTCCAACGCCTGGTATAACGCTGTGGGGTTGCTGAAGGAAGAGATGCGCCAGTTGGGTTCCCTGATCCTGCGGGCCGCCGACGCCAGCGCTGTGCCTGCCGGGGGGGCGCTAGCCGTGGATCGGCAAGGTTTCTCGGAGTACATAACGGGTGTGCTGCGGGATCATCCCCTGGTGGAAATCGTGGAGCAAGAGGTGGATGCGGTACCGCCGCCCCCCTGCGTAATCGCCACGGGCCCGCTGACGTCCGGCGCGCTTGCGCAAAATATCGCGGCCCTGCCCGGCATGCGGGCCCTGCACTTCTTTGATGCCGCCGCGCCCGTTGTCACCGTTGAATCCCTGGACAGGGACAAGGTGTACCGCCTGGATCGTTACGGCAAAGGGGTTGGCGATTACCTGAACTGCCCCATGAATCGAGACGAGTACGAGGCATTTTATCAAGCGCTGATCCAGGCCGAGTGCGCACCCATCCATGGCTTTGAGGAGGACAGGCTGTTTGAGGGCTGTATGCCCGTGGAGAGCATCGCCCGGCGCGGGCCCCTTACCCTGGCCCACGGCCCCATGAAGCCGGTGGGCCTGCCCGATCCGAGAACAGGGCGCGAACCCTACGCCGTGGTGCAGTTGCGGCAGGATGATGCCGCGGCCACCCTGTACAACCTGGTAGGCTTTCAAACCCGGCTAAAATTCGGTGAGCAGCGGCGGGTGTTTGGGTTGATACCGGGTTTGGCCAATGCCGAGTTCGTGCGCTACGGTGTGATGCACCGCAACACGTTTTTGCACTCGCCAGGGGTGCTGGACGCCACGTATCAGTTGATGGCCAGGCCCGGCGTGTACTTTGCCGGGCAAATGACCGGGGTGGAGGGGTATGTGGAATCGGCGGCCAGCGGGCTGGTGGCTGGGTTATCGTTGGCAAGAACCTTGCAGGGCTTGCCACCTGTGGATTTCACCCGCCGCACCGCTATCGGTGCAATTGCCCATTATGTATCCACACCCAACACGGACTTTCAGCCCATGCACATCAACTTTGGGCTGGTGGAGCCCCTGGGCAAGCGCATTTCCGGCAAGCGGGCCCGGTACGAGGCGCTGGCCAACCGGGCGTTTGATGTGATGGAGGCGTTGCGGTGTAATCCGCTGAAGGATGCAAAAGAAAATGGAGGGACGTTCTATGTTTGAATCGATCAAAACTTTTTTTACCGCCTTTGAAACAAGGGACATCATTGCCTTTGCAGCCCTGGTTGTGTCCAGCTGCGCCATCATCCTTACGGTCTTTTCTCACTTTCGGCAAAAATACGAATCGTCGGCCTCCGCCCGAAAAGAGATGCTGGAATGGTTTTACGAAACCACCCATACGCTGATGGTTCTAAAAATGTGCGTTGCGCAAAAAAAATCCATACACGACCCGGAAAGGGCAACGCATATGGCGAAACTATGCTCGCTGATTGAGTTGGGGCGATTTTATTTTCCCAATATGCTCAGAGGCGACGGTTTTGGCAAAGAGAAACCCCTGGCCTACCGGGGGTACAACAATGTTGCCTTGGAATTCTTGCTTCACTTTTATGATGCCCTTCTGCTAGAGGATTCCTATGGGCAGTTTGAACATGCCTATGGCTTTGCCGAACTCTTGGACAAACTCCAAAGGGAGTATACTTCAATCATATACCGTATATTAAAACCCAGAAAGCATATAGACCGCATCAGAAAACACGCCGGACTGTCCCTTGCGATTCATGAGCGGCGCGAGGAGTTCATCAAAAGAAACCCAACGGAAGTTGGGTTGTTTTCGTGGCGGCCACGGGGTATCGGCAAAGAGAGACGAATGCGTCAGTGTGAATAAACAGATCAGTTTGGTTGGCGCAATTTGACGACGGCCTGGCTCACTTGCGGATTTCGTTCGGTTATCATCTTTAAGTCCTCCTCGTTCTCGGCGGCGATGTCAGCATACCAAATCTTTGAAAGTATTACCATACAAGGCAACCGCTGGCCCGATATTGGTCAGATCGCCGTGCAGAATCCCTCCACCGCTGCGGCGGTTCCCCTCCCTTTAGCAAGGGAGGTAGGGGTTGAGAACGAAGATTGCGCTAAAATCCTTTACCCCCCTTGTCAAAGGGGGGAGGGCCACCGCAGTGGCGGGGGGATTCTGCACGGCATTGCCACAGAATCTAATTGCCAAGCAGGGGCAATCGCTTTATACTGGTATAAGCATACGCCAAGGAGGAACAGTACAACATGTCAATTAGAGGAACCACCATCTGCGCGGTGCGCCGCGACGGCCAGTGCGCCGTGGCGGGCGATGGGCAGGTGACCATGGGCCAAAGCACGGTGCTCAAAGCCCGCGCCCAAAAGGTGCGGCGTATATTTGGCGGCAAGGTGGTGACCGGCTTTGCCGGATCGGTGGCCGACGCCTTTTCGCTATGTGAACGTTTTGAAGAGAAGCTTACCCAGTACGCGGGCAACTTGCAGCGGGCTGCCGTGGAACTGGCCCAAGACTGGCGCAGTGACAAAACCATGCGCCGGCTGGATGCCATGCTGATCGTGGCCGACAAGGCCGAGCTGCTGATCGTATCCGGCACCGGCGAGGTGATCGCTCCCGACGACGGGATTGCCTCCGTGGGCAGCGGGGGCAGTTACGCCTTGGCCGCCGCCCGGGCGCTGCTGGAAAATACATCGCTTTCCGCCCACCAGATCGCCGAAAAGGCGCTGCACATTGCCGCGGAGATCTGCGTGTACACCAACCATAACATCATCGTGGAGGACGTGTGATATGGCCGCACAGCTTACGCCCAAACAAATCGTACGGGAACTTAATCGTTTTATCGTGGGGCAAGACGATGCCAAACGGGCCGTGGCCGTGGCGCTGCGCAACCGCTATCGCCGGGCCCAGTTGCCACCCGAGGTGCGCGAAGAGATCACGCCCAAAAATATTCTTATGATGGGGCCTACCGGCGTGGGCAAAACAGAGATCGCCCGCCGCCTGGCAAAATTGGTAGAAGCCCCTTTTGTAAAGGTGGAGGCCACCAAGTTTACCGAGGTGGGTTATGTGGGCCGGGATGTGGACTCCATCGTGCGGGATTTGGTGGAGGCCTCCATTCGCATGGTGAAGGAGGAGGCCGCCGGGCGGGTGAAGGCCCGCGCCACCGTGCTGGCCGAGGAGCGCCTTGCCCAGTTGATCGTGCAGCCCCGGCAAAAGGCCACCAACCCCATTAATTTGCTTTTTGGGGGCAAAAGCGCGCAAGAACCCGAGCTCTCTTCCGAGGAGCGGCAGCAGGTAGACGATGTGCGGGCCCAACTGGTGCGCGGCGAGATGGAGCAGGCGGAGATCGAGATAGAGGTGGAAGATACCCCACAAAACGTGGAGATCAACGGGGCCAGCGTAAACATCGGCGACATGATGGGCGGCATGTTGCCCAAACGCACCAAGATGCGCCGCGTAAAGGTGGAGGAAGCCCGCCGTATCCTCATTGCTGAAGAAGAGGGAAAACTGATCGACATGGATGCGGTAACCAGCGAGGCCATCCGCCGCGCCGAACAGGACGGCATCGTGTTCTTGGACGAGATTGACAAGATCGCCGGGCGCTCCGCCAGCGGCCATGGGCCCGACGTATCCCGGGAGGGCGTGCAGCGCGACATATTGCCCATCGTGGAGGGCAGCACCGTCAACACCAAGTATGGGCCGGTCAAAACCGACTTTATGTTGTTTATCGCGGCGGGCGCGTTTCATGTGGCCAAGGTCACCGACCTGATCCCCGAACTACAGGGCCGCTTCCCGGTACGGGTTACGTTAAAATCCCTGACCCGGGAGGACTTCCGTTCCATCCTTACCCAGCCGGAAAACGCCATCACCCGCCAATACCAGGCGCTGCTGGCGGTGGATCATGTGCGCCTTTCCTTTGCCTCCGAGGCGCTGGATGCCCTGGCCGAGGCCGCTTTTGTGGCCAACGAGGCCCAAGAGGACATCGGCGCGCGGCGGCTCAACACCGTGTTTGAGCAGTTGCTGGAGGACATCTCTTTTAATGCCGGCGGCGACATGCCCGATGTGGAAGTAGAAATTACCGCCGATTATGTGGCCGAGCACCTGGGCGACGCCGCCCAGCGAGACTTGCGGCGCTATATACTCTAATGATGGAGGGGAACGCGTTATGTGGACTGCCGTAATCATCGATGATGAGCCGTTGGTGCGTGAGTTGCTCACCAGCTACGTGGAGTGGGCCGAACTGGGTATCCAGGTGGTCGATACCTGTGAAGATGGGCTGAGTGCCCTGTCGCGCATCCGTGAGCTGCGCCCCGACATCGTGCTCACCGACATCAGCATGCCGGGCTTGGACGGCATCGAGCTCCTCGAAAAACTGCGCGAGGAGGAGCTGGCTTGCGAGGTAATCATCGTAAGCGTATCGTCGGACTTTGCCCACGCCCAGCGTGCGGTGCAACTGGGCGCCTTCGATTACTTGCTCAAACCCATTGGCGCGGATACCCTGCGCGCCTGCCTGGAAAACTGCGTGCGCAAGCTGGACAAGGCCCGGCACGACGCCCGCATGCGGGCTCTGCCGGTGGTGGAGCACTACAGCAGCTACACCCAGCGCGCTTTGCAGCACATTCACGCCCATTACCGCGAGCCCATCCAGTTGGGTTCGGTGGCCGAGGCCGTGGGCGTATCCCGCTCGCACCTGAGCAAGGTATTTAAAGAGGATACCGGCAGCGCGTTTAACGAGTATTTGATCGCCTACCGGATGAACGCGGCTCACGCGCTGATTCGCGAGGGCACGTACAAGGTGTACGAGGTGGCGGCCATGGTAGGGTATACCGACGTGGTGCATTTTTCTAAGATGTTTAAAAAGATGTTTGGCATCGCGCCAAAGAAGAGCTCGATTTTGTCGTGAGTTAGGATTTACGCAAGGTACGCATGCAGCGTGTGCACATCGTAACCCGCTTGCCGCCATAGGGCGTATCGATGATGCCGCGCTGCAGGTTGGGCTTGATTTTTCTATTGGTCCTTCCGGCGACATACATCCGGTTGTGCGCCACCTTTTTGCCGAATGTGGAGGTCTTTCCGCAGATTTCGCAATGCATGGTATATCCTCTTTCAACAGTAATCCTGGCTTATTGTAATATTCGGTGGACATGGGTACAACCTCAAACATGCTTCTGTATCATGTTTGCGCTTCATCGGCAACTTGTTCTCTGCTATAATAAAGGCGATCCCATCGTTTGATGCGGAGAGGAGGAATCATATGCTTAGGAGCGTCATGCGTGCATAGCAACGGCTATTGCATTTGTGTAAACATCAAAAAATGGAATAGCCATTGCTCTACCCAAAAGCAACATTCTTTTAGGGGGGAGCATCATGGGCTATGTACGCGCGCAGGACGTGCTGCCTGCCGATGTGCTGGCGCGCATCCAGGAGTACGTGAGCGGCGAGTATCTTTACGTTCCCAAAAAAGACGGGGACAAAAAACCCTGGGGTGCAAATACCGGAGGAAAGCAGTGGATCCTGGCGCGAAACGCGCTGATATTTAACGATTATCAAAGCGGGCATTCCTTCGACGTATTGGCGGCGCGTTACTTTCTTTCCGAAAAAAGCATCCGCCGAATCTGCGCGCAGCAAAAGAAGCTCGCGCCGCTCTCTTGACCGCGCGGCGAATTTCGGCTATAATATAAACAATCTTAATTTTGGCCGAAAAGGTGAACGTCATGTATATCAACCGCACCATGGAAGCAACATTTAAGCGGATCGCCGTTCAGTTTCCCGTTGTGCTGGTAACCGGGCCACGCCAGGTTGGCAAAACGACCATGCTGGAAAAGCTGGCCGCGGAAGAGAATATCGGTCGCGAATATGTATCGCTGGATGACTTAAACGAGCGCCAGATGGCCAAAAACGACCCAAAGATGTTCTTTCAGATTCACAAACCGCCGGTGTTTATCGATGAAGTGCAGTATGCGCCGGAGCTTTTTACGTATATCAAAATCCATGTGGATCGACACCGCAATCCCGGTGATTTTTGGCTCACCGGCTCGCAAGTATTTAAGATGATGCGGGGCGTTCAGGAATCGCTGGCAGGGCGGGTTGGCCTGCTGCGCATGTCGTGTTTGTCCCAATCTGAAATAAACGGCGTGCCTGCGGAACCTTTTACGCTAAACATTGAAAAACTAACAGAGAGAGCAAAAATAGTAAAAGCCGTAGATACGCCCGCGTTGTATGAAAGAGTATTCGAAGGCGGGATGCCCGCCCTTGTGAGCGGGCAATTCACAGACAGGAGCGCGGTGTACAGCAGTTATATCGGCACCTATATCGAAAGAGATGTAAAAGAATTATCCTCCGGGATTGATTCGCTGAAATTCTTAAACTTCATAACGGCTGTTGCCGCCCTTTCCGGCCAAATGGTCAATCACAAAACCATTGCGGAAAACGCGGACATTGACCAGATAAAAGTCAAGGAATGGCTAAATATTCTTGAAACATTGGGTATCATATTTTATTTGCATCCCTATTCAAACAATGTGCTCAAGCGTACGATTTCGAAACCCAAATTATACTTTTATGACACCGGGCTTGTGGCCTATCTCACAAAATGGAGCGACAGCCAAACGCTTATGAATGGCGCGATGAACGGAGCTATTTTAGAGAATTACTGTGTGTCAGAAGTCGCAAAGAGTTATTATCATTGCGGGCTTGAGCCCTATATTTATTACTATCGCGACAAGGACACAAAGGAGATTGACCTGCTAATGGAGGGTGACGGGAAGCTTTATCCTATGGAAATAAAAAGAACGGCAATGCCTGTGCCGCAAATGACCAGGGTTTTTAAAGTGATCGATAAATCGCCCCTTGGCCGGGGGGTGGGGGCTGTATTGTGTATGAGCGACCGGCTGTCCGCATTTGACAGCCAAAACCTTATCGTACCGATATGGATGGTGTGAACGGGCAGGCGGCACGTTTAAGTTTTTAATTTATTTCACTACCAGCCGTTTGCCGCTGATAAATGCAACGTCCAAACGCAGCACGGCTACCTTGCGCCCACTGTCTAGGAATTGGGCAACTTCTCCCACGCGCTCGGGCAGGTGTTTACGCACAAATGCCGTTAGCGCCTCGCCCTGTTGCTCGGGTGGCAGTTCGCATACCCGCCCGAAAACCATGGCGCTTGCATAGGTGCCCAGTGTGCCGGTTGGGATCGCGCCGGCGTTTTCCTCCGGCCCTTCGGTTACCGTAAAGCAGGCGCGGGGATCAACGCGCAGGGCCTCCAGCCGATGGCCCTCCACGGCTGCATGAAAAACCAGCGCGCCGTTTATAACAGCGTGGTTCATGGGCACGGCGTAGGGATACCCTTCCGTGCCGTTGATGGCTAGCACGCCGTATGCGGTGTGCTCTAATAATGCCCAGGTTTCGGCTTCGGTGAGGGCTAGGTGGGGGCGGCGCATGGAACGGAACATATAGGACCTCCTTAAGGCCTGGGTATCAACCGCACATCGCGCCCCTCAAAGCGCAATATCCGCGTGGCGCTGGCGTCAAGCATTCTGGACGTGAGCCGCTCGGTATAGGCTTGCACCAGCTCCGGCAGCGTAAAGTTGGTGCTGATTACGGTATGCCGCCGCGCCGTCATCCGGTCGTTGAGCAGGCCAAGTAAGTACACGATGGTTACGTTTTCGATCATAGGTTCCGCACCCAAGTCGTCCAGCAGCAGCAAGTGGGCGTTGGTCCACTGCTCTACGGCCTCCGCGCCCTCGCCGCTATAATGGTAGCGGCGCAGGTGCTCAATCAACTTGGGCGCGGTGAGGCGGGCTACGGAGTATCCCCGCGTCAACACCCGGTGGGCGATGCAGTTCATCAAAAAGGATTTGCCCAACCCGGAGGTTCCATAAAACAGCAGGTTGCGTTGCGTATTGTTTGGAAATTCATCGGCGTAGCTTTCGCAAATGCCGCGCAGGGTACGCATACGAGCGCGCTGGGTTACGGGTTTGCCCGGCAGCGGCTCATCGGGGAAGCGGGTTTCGTCGAAGGTATCAAAGTTTTCGGCTTGCAGCGCGGCCATGCCTTCGTCGCTGCACAGCAAACGTACCAGCCGTTGCTGGAAGCACGTGCACCAGCGGCGCAACGGCTCACCCACCTCGCCCTTATCTTTGCACAAGGGGCAATCAAACACCGGCTCCAGATAGTCCGCGGGAAAACCATGCTTGGTGAGTGCGCGGCGTGCCTCGTTGTGGAGCGCGCCCAAACGTTCGGCCAGTTCCGTTGAGATGCGCCGGGCATCGGCCGGATGATCGAAAGCATCGCGCATGTGATCCATCAACAGGGCTTCCCGTTGCCGCAGCGCATCCACGATGGCCGGTGCTTTTGCTTCGGCCTGGGCCAGCCGGTGCTGCTCCTCCCCGCGGTTGCGGGCCCGGGTTTGCTCATACTCGGCCAGCAACGCGCGTACCGCCTGCTCTCGTGTCATGTGGGCGTTTCCCCCTCTCCATAGGGATCAAACACCAGCGCGTCCAACTCCTCGGGCGCGTACTGGCGCTGGGTATAACGATGCTGCGCTACCTCCCGCACCGGTCTTGCGGGCGCAGGATTCTGAGCCTGTGCCGGAACCGTTTCTCTAGCAGCGATGTGCAACGCGCGCTCGGCCCGGGCAGCCTCGGCAGTGGCGATGCCCTTCTCTTTCCACTGGGAGAGCACCCGATGGATAAAAGGCATCTTGGCCGATGCGTTTACGGCATAACTTGCAGCCAGCAGCAGCACGTCCTGGGGCATGTTCCATTGATCGCGCCACATGGCCAGCTGCGCCCGGTCGGCAGCGGAGGGCCTGCGGGATTCGCCGCAGGCTTCAAAAATTGTGGCTAGCTGAGCGTTGTCGCGGCGCAAAACACCTAAATAATCGTCCACCGCGGCGTGGGTGGTGAGCCCCTTCGAAAGCCAAGCCTCCAGCCGCAGCCGCACGCTTTCCATGCTGTTGCCGCCGTTGTGATGGGCCACCTGGGCGGCCAGCACCATCATGTCCGGGGTTATGCCCTTGCCCGTCCATTCGTTTACCAGCCGCAAATCCTCGGCGGTGGGTGCGATGCCGCGCCGCCCCAGCGCCAGGTAGATCTCTTTCACTGGCCCGGCCAGCTCACTTTCTTGCTTTAGGTTGCCGGCAATCTCTTCGGCCCGGTGCAGGCCCAGCTCATGCTGCCTTTTGAGAATGCCTCCCAAGTAGGCCATGGTGGGCGCACCCTTTGTAGTCTCTTTGCAGGCCTCCAGTATGGCGGGCAGCGTAAAACCCCAATCAGCGGTCCACTTGCGAAAAAGATCCTGCTCATCCATAGAAGGGGCCCGCCGCTGGCCCAGCCGCCGCAGCACTTGCTTTAAATCCTCTGCCATTTGGGCGGAATGCCGCGTCATACGCTCGGCATCCTCGATGGTGCGCACCCCGTGTTCCGCCCATTCCCGGGCCAGGGCATCGGCCTTGTCAAAAGAAAAGCGTATCTTGTATTGGCCGATGCAATGCTGGATCAGCATGATGACAACGGTCTCGGACAGGTTCAGCACCTCGATCCACTCGTACATGCGGCGGTAGTCCTGCTCGTACAGCTTGCGCTTTTTGTTGAATAAATTGTGCACGGTTTCGTTAAAGTCTTTATAGCGGTATACCGAATCGCCTTCGCTGCCCGGCATCAGCAGCTTGTGTTTTAGGTTTTTGTATACAAACCGGGGGGGCGAATCGGCCACCCGCCGCACCAAACCCATGCGCTCCCAATACTGAAAGGCTTGGAAAACCTCGTCTTCGGCCATGTCCATATCCCGGGCCATGCGGGCCAAACCCATTGCCTCGGCCGGGTGATAACACTGCATCAGCCCATACAGATACACCTTTACGTAATTGCCCGGCGCACGCAACATAAACTCCTGCAAAAACATGTTTTCCACAGGGGTGATGTCAAACAGCGCGTAATTTTCGCCAAAGGAACAAAAGGACATTGTGAACGCCTCCGTGTGAATTATCATAGCACGGGGATGGCGAACGGGCAAGGGAAACATAGCCTGTCCAGGGTAAAAGCATTTGAGCATAAATTCTTCCAACGATCTTAATAGTAAACAAAATGCCTTGCAGAATCCCTCCACCGCTGCGGCGGTCCCCCTCCCTTTAACAAGGGAGGTAGGGATTAAGGACGAAAACTTCAATAAAATCCCTTGCCCTTGCAACGATGTGTGCGGTATTGCGAAAAATGGCGGTTTTGTGATATACTTCCGTTAATAGAAATAGAAAAGGGGAGAACACCCATGAAAAAAGCACTGGTTTTCTTGATGGCGGTTTGTTTGCTCTGTGCTTTGTCCGTATCGGCCCTTGCCGATAATTGGGACTTTTTGCACGCCATGATTCGTATTTCTTCAGCAGACGAGCTGGAGGCCCTGGCCGCTGAACATGGCATAAGCATGGAAGGCTGGGGCAGTGTTGGGGATTATGGTATTCACGATTTCACCCTGGAAGGGATTCCGGTCTACGATGGGAATGCCTATCGGTTCGCTTCGGAACCTACTTACGTGGGTATGTTCTCCTTTCAAGCGCCAGAGGGCAGTGAATTTCTTATCCTTTCCGCTGCCCTCATAGCCCGGTACGGCCAGCCTCATGATGGCGACGAAACCACATTGGAATGGGAATTTGAAGACGCGCGTATTTATTGCGCGTGGAGTGACGCAACACCCCCCATAATTAGGCTGGATTACTATGGATCAGGCTATATGGGCAATCCCAAATTCCCCTTCCAACCCACAGGCGCAACAGCGTCTTCTAATGAAGTAACGATAAGCGAAGAAGTGACAACCACGTCGGCTCCGGTCCCCCCTGTGGAGTTCTCCGGCGAGGCCTTTTCGTTCCGCAACGGCATCACCGCGGGCATGACCGAGGCCGAAGTGATCGCAGCCGAGGGGAGAAACCCGGATGCGCAAGAGACCGGCTTGCTTATCTACAGCAACGAGTCCGCCGCCGGGTTTTCCGCCGAATTGATCTATGAGTTTGAAGGTGGCAAACTGGCCGCCGCGATTTATAAGTTTGATACCAAGCACTCCCTGGACAACGCCAACATTGCCGAATACGAGCAAGTGAACGCCGGCCTCATCGCAAAATACGGCCCCGCGTCCACGGAGGAAGACCTTTGGAAAAGCGGGGTGTTTAAAGACAATCCCGCCGCCCAGGCCATGGCCATCACCATTGGCCACTCGACTTTCTTCTCATCGTGGGTTGTGCAGGATGTTGGTATCGCCCATGCCCTTGTTGGTGTGGACAATCAAATCAACCACACGCTGGCGTATACGTTTACCGTGCAGCAAGACACCGGCCCCGATACAAGCGGGCTATGATAGCCCCTGTCGAACACCGAGGGTTTTTTGGGCTTGCTTTTGCTAGGAATGTGCAGTATAATAAAACTGACCGACAGAGAGGATCGAAAGAGACAGAGATCCGGTTCGGCGAAAGGGGGGGTGATGCCAATGGACCAGGACGAGCGCGATATCGTCGAATTCTCCGACGAGGATGGCAACACGCTGCTTCTGGAAGTCATGGATTACTTCTTCTACAACGGTGAAGAATTCGCAGTGCTCTGCGACGCCGACGAGGAAGCATGCGATCATTGCCATGACAAGGATTGTGCCTGCGAGGATGAGCAAAGCCTCTATATTATGAAGGTTGTAACCGTTACAGGCGAGGACGGCGAGGAGATGGAAGAGTTTATTTCTCCCGACGAGTCCATGTTGGAACAGCTCATAGAGGTTGTGCAGGCTCGCTTCTCCGACGAGGATGATATCGTGGGCAACGAGGAAGACTAGCTCGTACTCACAACTACATAGGACCTTGCTGGCCGGGAGTTTGCTCCCGGCCTTTCGGTTAGAGGATTTCGGCTATAAAGGAGGGTTGATCCCATGCCGGGTACCGTGTTGTTGCTAGGTGGAAGTGGATTTTTGGGACAAGCCCTCGCCCAAACCGTATTTGCCGATCGTATGGTTCGGATAGCCGACCGGGTGGCTCCGGCCGATCCCCAGGGAGCCAACGTCTCTTACCAGCCCATGGACTTTGCCGCCACCCAGGATTTTTTGCCCTACCTGGGCGATGTGGATTGGGTGGTGCACCTGATCTCTACCGTAACGCCCAGCGAAGGTACCGACAACCTGGCCGCCGAAATTGCCGATAACCTATTGCCCACCATCCGCCTGCTGGACGGCATCGCACGCAAACAAAACGCGCCCAAGGTGCTCTTTGTATCTTCGGGCGGCACGGTGTACGGGGAGGGCGGGGGCTTTCTTTTATCGGAACGGGCGGCAGCGGTGCCCATTTGCAAGTATGCCGCCCACAAGCTGGCCATCGAAAAATACCTGCACCTATACCATGTGTATCATGGGCTGGATTACCGCGTGATACGCCTGGCCAACCCCTACAATGCCCGCGCCCAATTCACAAAAAACCAAGGCGCGATCCCTATATTCATTGAGCTGATGCGCCAAGGAAAACCTATCACCGTATGGGGCGACGGTGAGCACCGGCGCGACTACATACACATCGACGACGCCATGCACGGCATCGGTGCGATCCTGGGTTACCAAGGGCCGGAGCGGGTGTTGAATGTGGGTACGGGGGTAAGCGTGTCCACCAACGAGTTGTTGGCGCTTATCGCGCGGGAGTTGGGTGTGATTGCCCCTGATGTGCGCTACACCCCGGCGCGGGCCTGCGACGTGGGGGTGAACGAGCTGGATATTAGCTTGATCAAAACCTGCACCGGTTGGGAACCGCGTATATCGTTGGGGGAGGGCGTGCGCAGGTGCGTTCATGAATTGAAAATGAAAAACTAAAGTTCAATTTTCCATTTCTTCAAGCGCCGAATGCAGCTCTTTTATGGTCAGTTTGGAAAGCAAACGCGGCCTGCCGCCCTTCAGCAGCGGATCAATGCCGCATAGGGATGGGTATTCGCAATATTGGCACGCGCACCAGTTGTCCACTTGTACCGGCCTTACGCCGATATCCCCGCTGGCGATGCTTTGGGCAAAACCGGCGGCTTTGTTTTTTGCGTGCTGGAGCAACCGGCGCATCTGCTCGGGCGTGGCTGCGTTGGCCCGCTTATCGATTGCGCCCTCTTTGGTGATTTGATCGCCGCTGCCCAGCGCCTGCGCCACATCAACGTTGCCCAGCATCAGCCCGTTCATGCGCAGGGCCCTGGCCATTTTGTCTTCGATGCGGTTTTTAACCAGCGTGCGCTGGAGCTCCTCCAGTTCGGGGGCGGTGGCTTCAAGCTCGGGCCGCAGATCGATGAGCGGATCGTCGATGCGAAAGTAAAACATACCGGCGGGTTCCGCGCCCGGCATCGCGCCCAGGGCCGCGGCCAGATACAGGGGCAATTGCTGCTGCAAACCTTCGTACAGCCGCGTGCCATCCAGCTTCTGTTCGCTTTTGCTGGCTTTGTAGTCCACCACACGCAGATAGGGCACATTGCCTTGGCGCCAGGTATCCACCCGGTCGATGCGTCCCCGCAGCGTCAGTTCTCCGCCCCCCGCCATGGATAGGGCCAGGCCGGGGGTTTTGCCGTATCCAAAGTCCAGCTCCAGCATCTCCGGTACGAAGCCGCCGCCTTGGAGCTGGGAGGCTAGCGTCCACGCGGCGCGGCGGGCAGTGGCGCACACGTGCCGGCCCATGGCCCGGCCTTGGGCGTCCTCGCCCAGGGGGCCGAATCGCCAGTCTTCCATCAGCGGCCCCATCACGGCCTCCATCAGCGCGTCGTTGCGTTCACGGGAGATGTTTGGCCAGCCGGGCTCCTCCATAGCGGCGCGGGTATAAGCTTCCATCACGTCATGATACCAGGTGCCCAACTTGTCTTGATGGATGCCATAGGGTTTTAAGATCCTGGGCCGCAGCACGTACGCCACAAAGTGCCTGTAGGGGCAGGCCGCGTACATCTCCAGCCGGGATATGCTGCTATGGGGCGCGCCCTGCATGTTTCGCATCACTTGACCCACCTGGGCGGCTTGGGCGGTGAAGGTGGCATCGGCCGCTACTTTGGCTCCTAGCCCGGCGGCCAGGGCATCCACTTCACCGCGCCACTGGGGCTGGGAGCGCAGCCAAGCGTAGGCTTGTTTGGCGTACTCGACAGGCATGGCCGAGGCGTCAAAGGCTTTGCGTAATGCCGGGCCCAGGGCATCCAGCGCCGCACGGGGCGAGGCGCAAAACCCACCATCGTCGTTTGGGGAGTCGCCCTGGATTTGCAGGGCTGGAAAGATGCGCTTGAGTTGGGCGCAAACCGTGGCTGGCCGCTGCGCCGTACCTGCCATATCGGCCAGTGGATAGCTGACCCACAGCCGCTCCTCGGGCAGGGTGAGGGCCTGCAGCACGTCCAGCCGCTTAAGCTGGGCCCGTGCTGCCGCATCCATACCCAGATGCACGGTTGCAGACCCCAGGTTTTCGGCCCGCGCCCGCTCTCCGTCGGCCAGCAGGCCGGGCGAATTTGCCCCCAGCTTGCCGTCGCCCAGCCCCAATACCAGCAGCGCGCGTACCTGGCCGGTACGCAGCCGCCCCAGCGCGCCGCATAACACCGCTTGGGGCGAGGGCGGCAGCGCCCCCAGCTCGGCGTCGGCCAGCCCGGAAGACAGCATGTCCACCACCGCGTCGGACGTGCCCCTGCGCCCGTCCAGCAGCGCGTGCATTTGATCCAGGGTTTCCATCAAGTGGGCCCAAATCTGCGCATTGTGGGCGGATTCGGCGGTGAAACCTGCTGCTTCCAGCCGCGCGCCGTATGCTTCCAGCGCCTCAAGTGCTTCGATCCGCCGTAAAAATGCGATCACCGCGCGCAAGGTGCCGTCTGCATTCCGGGCGGTACCCAGGCTCTTTTGCAGCTCGGCCAGGGGCGCGGCAAATCGGGAGCGTAGCGGCTCCAGTTTTTCGATCACTGATTCACCGCCCCGGCTCAGTGGCTGCTTCCAACGCGCGCCGCGCAACCCATGCTCCAGGGCGTATTGTTCAAGCAAAAAACCCTCTTCGTCGGTCAAGCCGCAAAAGCCGCTCTTCAGATAGAGCATCGCATCCTCGTGGGCATACCCCTGGGTGGCGCAACGAAGGGCCGCCAGCAGCCCCACGATCAGCGGATGCCGGCCCGCGGTCACCTTCTCATCGATATAGGCCGGGATACCGTAGCGGGAAAACACCTGCCGGATCAGCCCGGCATAGACCGATCCATCCGTATATTGCACGGCGATGGACTGCCACGAAAAGCCCGCATCCCGCACCCAGGCCAGGATTTGCTCAGCGGCTTTGCAGGCTTCGGCAAAGGGGGTGGCGCAGGCGCGCAACGTTAGGTTCTCCGCCAGTTCGCCCTCCCATTTTTGCACCGGGTACGCATACAGATTACGTTCCAAGTGGGCCACCGGGCCAACAGGCAACGGGGTGTCTTCCCAATCGTGGCTAAAGGCAATGCTTTCTTTGGCCAGCAAACCCTCCCACCGGGTTACGCTGCGGGCCACGGGCGCATAGAGGGCCGCGTCGGGGCTGGGCGGGCGGTCCATCACCAGCGCTACACACAGCGATTCCGCCAAACCGGCCACGGCTGTGAGTGTGTGGGCAAAGGATTCGGTGAGCATGTCAAACCCGCATACCCATACCCGCGCCCCCTGGACAAATCTGGACGCGGCCAGTCGCTCCCGCATCGCTTTTTCGACATCTTCACCATCAACGAAACGCCCGGCCATCCGCCGCTCATAGGCGGCGTACACACCGGCCACATCCTGCAGCTTGGCCCGCAGGGGATCATTTTCACCCAAGGTGGCGCACATCTCCTGCAAGGTATCCGGTGTGACCGCGCCACGCTTTAGGTCGGCGATCAGCTCGATCAGCTTGTCTACAAACCCGGCGCGGGAGGCGGCCCGCCGGTAGAAGCGCAAATCCGAACCCATCTCTTCCAGCGCGCAACGCAGCACCATGCGTTTGCCCCGCACGTCGATGCGTACCCTAGGCGGGCTGCCTGCCCCCTCAAACACCCGGTGGGTGAACCGCGTGGGGGACAGCACCTCCAAGTCAAAAAAACCGGGCTTGTCCAGCCGCTGGATCAGCTCCAGCTCGGCTTGCAGGGTGTACTGCTCGGGCACTAGCAGCAGGCAGCGCGCGCCCCCGGTGTACGCTTCGCCCACCTCGCGGATGACGCGGGGGAGGAGGCGGCGGCTACGGCCGGTTAGGATGCGTACGGTTGGGGTGCTTACGGGCATGGGGATATCTCCTACCTGTGTTTCTTTGCATAACGGTATCATTCTTCATAGGCTAAAGTCAACACTCTCTTGTAGACGGCCCACACCATAACACTATGAATGCTCATGATTATTGAAGAGAGTATTGCACATACATTTAAACAATGCTATACTTTGTATACAGTCAGGATTAATGGAAGGGGTACGATACAAATGGCAAAAAAAGCGCTACACTGGCTAAGAGAAACGTTTCCGCGGTTTTCGTGGATACTTGCAATTGCGCTATTAGCAGTAATTTGGCTATCAATTTGCTTGTTTATTGTGTATGTTTGTTTCGTTAGTGCCAAAACACCGGTGGCCTTCGCACAAAAAACTATCGAGTTCGTATTTGGGTTGATTGGAATAAGGGATGCCAATGGAGTGCCAGTTGTTAATCGCATCAATGTCCAGGCCGCCATGAGTGCATACTTAGGCTTAACGGGGGTAATACTTTCGGTATATACACTTTATGCGCATGCCAAAAAATCACACTCTTTATGGAGAAACCTCCCTATTATCAAGAAGCTAGCTCCTGTCGCTGGACGTGATGACGTAAGAATAATGAAAAAGCACTACGCTGGGGCCTCGTTTCTCACAGTGTATTCTGGCTCCTTTGATTGGATTTATAATGAAGGTATTTTTGAAGACATTTATGCTCTTGCACAAAAAGCAGCATTAAAGATGTATGCTTTTGAAGGGGATTCGGATATAGGAAAGATAAAGGACAGATTGTTTTCTGATGGAAAAACCAAATTTGTTGAAGAGGAAAAAATCAACACAGTATTGGATTGTTTAATTTCCTCAAATAAAAAAGAAGTTGTTCGATGCTCAATTATCAAAAAGAATAATGCATGCCTGTTCCTGTATAGAAAAGATGAAATGGTTTATACTCTGAAGGAAGGCGATTTCGCAACCTATTTACTTGAAGCAATAGATATCCTGGCTACGAATTGACCAGAGGTGAGAGTTAATGCAGTACCTGGTGACAGAGTCTAAGTGGAATGATTTTCGTAAAGTCTTTACTGAAACAGCAAAAAACTACAATAGCATAGCGATCGATGCTGTTGCTTTTTATGTAATAAAGGCGGCATACAAGTGCTTTGGCAAAGCATTAAGACCCCGCTATGAAGAGCGCCTCTCAAAGCATTTTAACAAAAGATATTACTATAAAAATATGTTGAAAAGCTTGATATCTTTGTGGTACCTAGAAGACTTGGGAGTCCTTAGGAAAAACGAACATGTTATCGATGTTGGTTGTGGAGGGAGCCCCTCCATCCTTGCATATATGATTGTTCAAAAGAAGGAAAAACCGCTCAATGCTGAGTTGATTGATAAAAGCAATTGTCAAATAGCAATCGCAGAGAAACTCTTAGGTAATAATTGCGAAATCACCACACATGTACATGACTTCTCTTTTGAGAAAAGCAATTTCACAAATAATAGTTTTGTCATTATGTCTTACTTCCTTTGTGAGCAATCGAAACACAAAATAAAGAATATTGTTGAGCATCTGGAGTTTGGGGAAAATGATACCTTAGTTATAGATTACAGAAAAAACATTGAGAAATTGCATAAGAAGCTAAGGATACCTAAACAGAAAAAGCTGTATACATGGAGCTTGCGAACCGCACTTCCCTTTGATATTACTCTTGCCGCAGGAGAAGGGAGCATCCATGTTAGTGGATTATATGTTAAGTCAACAGAAGGTAGTTGATGCGTATTTCGAGGCGTGGAGGAGTTATGACGCTGCTTTGCTAAGGCAACTATTCACGGCAGATGCAGTTTATGTCATCAATGCATGCAAAAAATACAGCAACATAGAGGAAATACAGCATTATTGGAAACGCAACAGAGCTAGACAGAGGGATTTGCGTGTATCCTATGTAATTATTGATGTGAAGAAAGATTTTACGAGTGTTCATTTTCTTGCGAACTTTTACAATGCCATAGATAGGACAAATGATAAAATCGATGGAGAAATACACTTTTACTGCATGCTTAGCAAAATATACAGATTGAGTGAATGGTATGTTAAGGATCAAATCAGAGCCGATTAGTGTTTTTATTTCCCCACACAAAAATTCGCAAATATAGCGTCGATTACATCTTCGGACAGTGTCTCGCCGGTGATGCTGCCCAAGGCGTCCAGCGCGCGCTTTAAGTCAATCGCGGCCACATCGGTGGGAAACCCGGTATCCATCGCCGCCACCGCCTCTTCCAATGCTTGGGCCGCTTGGGTAGCGGCGGCAATATGCCGCGCCCGTGTAAGCGACGCCTGTGAAGCATCGGGCAGCGCCGCCGCCTCCCGTAGCGTGTCCAGCAGCTCGGGCAGCCCCTGCCCCGTAAGCGCCGACACCTCAACGATCCGTGCCGCTCCGCCATACCTATTGATGCACGGAGGCAAGTCGCATTTGTTTAGCACCACGATACACGGCTCAACTATTAGCGCCTCGTCTTCGGGCTCCAATGGCGCTGACGCGTCTACCACGATCAGCCGCAAGTCCGCGCACTCCAATGCCGCCCTGGCCCGAGCTACGCCAATTTCTTCTACGGCATCACCGTCTTCCCGCAGACCGGCGGTATCGGTAAGCTGCACAATCAGCCCATCCAGCTCCAGCCGCTCGGTGAGGGTATCCCGCGTGGTGCCGGGCAGATCGGTTACGATGGCACGCTCCTCGCCCAGCAGCGCGTTAAGCAGCGTGGATTTGCCCGCGTTGGGCCGCCCGGCGATGACCACATCCAGCCCCTCGCGCAGTAGCTTTTCCGCCCGTGGATTACACGCTGCCCGCAGGGTCGCGGCCAGGGATGCAGCACCCTCTCGCAGCCCGGCCATGGCTTCGCTTTCATCAATCTCTTCGGGAAAATCCACCGCCGCTTCCAAACCGGCCAGCAGACGTATCGCCTCAGCACGGGCCTCCAGTATGATTTTTGAAGCGCCGCCCCGCATCTGCCGCAACGCATCTTGGGCGGCCTTTGCACCTTGCGCGCCGATCAGGGCCATCACTGCCTCGGCCTGGGCCAAGTCGATGCGCCCGTTTTCGAAGGCGCGGCGGGTGAATTCGCCGGGTTCCGCGGGCCGTGCACCCGCTTTCACAGCTAGGCGTACCGTTTCGTGTACCGTGTAGGGCGCGCCGTGGCAGTGGATTTCGGCCACGTCTTCCCGGGTGTAACTGCGGGGCGCGCGCATGAGCACGGCCATGGCTTCGTCTATGGGATTATCGGGCGCGCCTACCCAGCCCAAGGTGAGCTGATGGCTGAGGGGCGCAGTGCGCCCTTTTCTCTTCGCATGAAAAATATCATATAAAATGCGCTCGGCCTGAGGCCCGCTGATGCGCACGATGGCCACGCCTCCCTGTCCTGGGGGCGTGGCCACGGCAACGATGGTGTCACAGGATTTATCCATGATTACGCAACGCCGGGCGCGGCCATCAACAGCGCGCCCTTGCACTCTACATTGATTTCTTCGGCTGATGCAGGCACAAACAAACTATCCCCCGGCTTGAACTCCAGCGCGCCATCGGAACAAACGATCCGCCCTGCGCATAACGCGGTGAGCAGCCGGAACCGCTCGGGCGAATCCTCCAGCGGCATGTTCGTTGCTACCTCCAGCCGGTCCAGCGTAAATGCCCGATCCTCGATCAGCCGCACCCGGTTGCCGCCGGTTACCTGCTTGCTTACGCCACGGGTAGGCGAGAGGCGCAGGGACACATCGGACACATCCAGCGCCTGCTTTAAGTGCAGCGCCCGAGGATTGCCTTGGGCGTCGCGCCAGCCCCAATCCCAGAAACGATAGGTTAGATCGCTGGACTGCTGAATTTCGTACAACAAGATGTCCTGGCCGATGGCGTGCACCGTGCCAGCGGGGATAAACAGCGCGTCGCCGGGGGATACCGGCACCCAGCGCAGGCAATTTTCCAGCTCACGGCCATTTGCCGCCGCTTGTGCCAATTGCTCCCATGTGATGCCGGGTTGGATGCCGTACACCAACTGCGCGCCGGGCGCGGCGTCCAGCACTACCCAGGCCTCTGTTTTGCCCAGCTTGCCCTTCTCATGAATGGCGGCATAGGCATCATCTGGATGCACCTGCACCGAAAGCCGCTCCCGCGCGTGGATCAGCTTTACAAGCAAGGGGAACTTCTGACCCACGCCGGTGCCGCGCATGGCTGTTCCGCCTTCGCGGAGCAGTTGGTCCAGGGGCCTACCCTGGGCATCGCGACTGCACAGGCCGGGTAATGCCGAGATTTCGAGGCTCTCGCCGGTGGTGTCGTCGGGGATGGATTTGCCAAATACCGTGCGCAATGCGGCGCCGCCCCAGGGGGTTTCGGCGCCGTGGCGATATGCGGGGGTCATGATGAAAGGTTGCATGGGGTGATGTACCGTCCTTTTTGATCAAGATGTCTCCCCGGCGAATTGCATCGCGGGAAGCTTATCTGGTTGCACTGAAAGAATATTTGGGCACTTGTAGTACGCGTTGATCATCCCGCGCATTTTTGCAATCTCATTCCACTCATCATTCGCTCGTTCTGTGCGAAGCTTCTGTGCGTCCTCTTTGGACATGGATGCATACTCTGCTTCACGCTCAGCGCGGAGCGCGTGAATATCCTCAACATCAAACACTGTTTTGCTCATGTCAACTCCTCTTTTTCACTCCATCAGCGGCCAGCCCGGCCCACACAGCGCCGCCACATCAATGAGCGCCGCACGATAATATATCCGCTCTCCCACATCGATGGCGCGCAGGGCCAGCAGCGTATTGCTGTCAACGTCCGCGTACAGCACGGGCAGGTAATCTGCATGGGATGTCAATCGCAGCACCCGGCCCAATTCAAAACTGTAGAAACACAGCGCGCGGGATTCGGTTACGTAATACACACCTTCGGGTCGCAGAAGCAGCGCGTCTACCCCGGCATCGATGTACATCGGCTCAGCACCCATATTGTTCAGATCAGCCAGCCACAGTTGACCGCCCGAGAATCCGTGTTCGCGCAAGGGCGGGTCTTCTTCATCCCGGGCTTGTTGGCCCAGGGCGCGCTGCTCGTCGTCTTCCGCAAAATCGGCTGCCTGCCGCCATGCCATATATTGGCCATTGCTCTGCACGTCCATGGGCATGATATCCCGTTCCAGGCGCGCCAATTCTGTGTCGCTCTCTATGTCTAGCGCCAGAACCCACCAGCGATCCTGCTCGTAGGCGCCAACGGCCAGCACGCCGCCGGTTACCCGGGGCGGCTGCCAATCCACCTGGGCGTCCAGGCGGCGCAATAGCTGGGGCTCTTCTTCGTTGGGTGTCAACGCGTGTAACGCCATATTGAGCCGCTGATAGGGCGGTTGCGGGGGCGGGAAGTCCTCGCCGGATTCATACCAATACACGCGGCTGCCGTCGGTGGAGAGGGCGGGCACGATGGCGCTTTCCGGATAGGGATCCTCACGAACCAGCGTGGTGCGCCCGCTTTGCCCATTCCAGCTGCGGATGCGCCAGCCACCAGGAAAATCCTCGTACATCTCCACCCAGTAAAGCCAATCGCCGCACCAAACCGGCGTTAGGATTTGTATGCCCTGCCTAGCTTCAAATACCAGGGAATAGAGCATGGTTGCCGGATCGATGTGCCACAGGGCGTCGGCCCAGCCGGAGCGGCCTACATCGATGGGGCCGCTTACCGCGATGGCGTCTGCAGAAAGGGCGGCTTGCTTCAAAGAGCGAGCACGGGCTTCGGGCGCAAACAGGCGCAACGGCAACTCGGCCTGGGGCGCGGTTACCGAGGCTGGCAACCCCGGCGGAAGGGTGGCTTGGGGTGGCGCACTGCCAGCGGCGGAGGGCAACAATAGTGCCAGCACGCACAGTGTGGCGACCCACCGGCTTTTCATGCTCGTCACCTCTCCAACACCGCCAGCAGATTCTCCAACTCCTCCATAGAACCATACGTCAGCACGATGCGCCCCTTGCTCTGGCTGCCCACAATGGAAACCCGCATGCCCAGCGCACGGCGAAGGGAATCCTCCAAATCTGTGAGCTCCACTGAGCGCTCCTGCTCCTGGCGCTTTGGTGGCTTGCGCGTAGGACGCTGTGCCGCCGCTTCCATCTGCCGCACCGACCAACCCTGGCGCACCGCCGATTCCGCCAATATCCGCTGGCGGGAGGAATCCTCCATACCGGCCAGCGCCCGCCCGTGGCCCGCCGTGAGCGAGCCCAGGCGCACCAAATCTTGAACCGGTTCCGGCAAATTCAGCAGGCGCAGCAGATTGGCCACCGCCGGGCGGCTGCGGCCGATGCGCTGGGAAACGCTCTCTTGGGTCAGGCCGCATTCTTCCATCAGCCGATGCACCGCGGAAGCTTCCTCTACCGGGTTGAGGTTTTCGCGCTGTATGTTCTCTACCAGCGCCACCTCCATCTGCTTCATCCGGTCGTAGTCTCGTACGATTGCGGGGATCACTTCGAGCCCGGCGATACGTGCGGCCCGCCACCGGCGTTCCCCGGCCACGATGGTATACCGGTTGCCGTCGGGATACACGATGATAGGCTGTATCACGCCTGATTGCTGGATCGACTCGGCAAGCTGGCGCAGCGCTTCCTCGTCAAAGCGCTTGCGGGGCTGCTCCCGGTTGGGATCGATGCTGCCCAGGGGCAACTCCAGCACCGCGTTTTCTACCTGCGGCGAATCCATATCGTCCAGCAGCGCGTTGCCCTGGAACAGCACGCCTAATCCCTTGCCCAGGTTGTTTTTTTTCATCATGGCGCTCTCTCCTAATTCCGTGCCAACAATTCTCTCGCTAAATCGTAATACGCTTCCGCGCCTACGCTGCGGGCATCGTACAGGTGGATGGGCAGGCCGTGGCTGGGCGCTTCGCCCAGGCGTACATTGCGGGGGATGATGCTGGTGAACACCTTGCCCTTAAAGTGCTGCTTCACCTCATCCACCACCTGGAGGCCCAGGTTGGTGCGGGCATCCAGCATGGTGAGCACCACGCCCTCGATCTCCAGCGCCGGGTTGAGCCGCTGCTTCACCAATTGGATGGTGTTCATCAGCGCGGTGACGCCTTCCAGGGCGTAATACTCGCATTGGATGGGCACAAGCACGCTGTCCGCCGCCACCATGGCGTTGAGGGTGAGCAGCCCCAGGGAGGGGGGGCAGTCGATAAAAAGATAGTCGTACTTATCACGCAGGGTGGCCAAGGATTGTTTGAGCTTGTGCTCGCGGCGCTCCAGCTCCACCAACTCCAGCTCGGCGCCGGCCAGACGGATATCCGCCGACATCAGCGACAGCCCCTTGACCTGGGTGCGCAGCA